>RCUQ01000355.1_pt1 | contig 21669 bp, 17 predicted proteins | sample 2166351 | NCBI WGS metagenome assembly RCUQ01 (sample SAMN09932597, study PRJNA488358) | compost metagenome | feature: garden; material: soil; isolation source: compost soil in acetonitrile-enriched culture | place: Germany: Experimental Botanical Garden Goettingen | collected 2016-01-27
GATTATAAAAAAAAGAGGCTATCTTATCAAAGACTGCCTCTTTTTTTATTTATGTGTTGTCCCGTCCTGAAATAAAAGGAAGCAACTTCTTATCTTCTGCCTCCGCCTCGCATACCGCCCCCGCCTCCTCGGCCACCACTAAAACCGCCTCCTCCTGTACGACCTCCTCCACTGAACGAACTGGAAGAACGAGAACTACTCGATGAAGATGGACGGGTTGACGAAGACGGACGTGTAGACGATGATTGACGCTTTGACGATGATTCACGTGTTGACGCTGATGGACTTGTAGGCCTTGTTGATGGTCTAGTTGATGCTCCAGTTGAAGGTCTTGTTGATGCCCCCGTTGACGCCCTATTACCACTACCAGTGCTGGGTCTATTACCAACATTTTTATAATTACCTCTGGCCATATTATTATTCACAGTACTAGATCTATTTCTATTACTATTATAATTATTAAAATTGTTTGTATTATGAATCACGGTCGTATTGCCATAACCATAACCACCACCATGATAATGATAATGATTATGTCGATAAATACCCACCGCCATTACAGTAAATGCAGCAAAATATGGAGGATAATAACCGTAATAATAAGGAGGATAGTAAGGCACATAAGCTGGAGAATACACATACTGCACGATTGGGGCAGATTCAACTACAACGGTAGTTGTTGCCGGAACATTCACAGTAACAGGATCTGGCCCCACATATCCAGGGTTAGAAGTAACTGATTGCGAAGCTTTCGGTTCTACAATATAATTTTTACCATACAAGTCTTCATCTCCCACAATCTGCATGGTAACTTTTTTATTTTTATCCTTTGATACCAAAATAACCGCTACATCCTGTGTCTCTGTTTTACTTACTGCATCTTGAAGAACAAAAGTAAAATCATCACCATCCTTCTTAGTGACCACTTTTATAAAATCAACCTTCTGATCGTTATCCAAATCAAGATTATTTACTTTTGTCTTTTCATCATTCAACGTTTTTTCAAAATCTTCAATGGTTTTTGATTTTTGAAATATATCCAACACCGCATAAAGATCTAAATTATCCCCGGGCAAACCTAAGGCTTCGGGTTCTTTTTCAGTTTGTGAAAACATCGGTACGCTCGATAAACCTGAAACCAATAACACCAATGCTAATAAACTATTTTTCATATACTTTAATTAAAATTAAACAATTTGAATAAACATATTTACGCTAAATTACGAAGAAATACCTTTCTTACTCCTCAATTCCAATTAAAATTTTGATTTAAGGTTTTTTCGTTCAGAAAAATAGAAAATATCCAAAATATTTCATAATATTAGATTAAATTTGTTTCATTAGATCTTTAAAAAATGCATTATTAGTGATTTTAAACTAAATATAATTATGAAAAACAAGATTTTAAAAAAAGGACTATTGGTAATCCTTGCTGCTTTTGTTTTAGCGTGTAATCAAAAAAAAGAAGAACCAGTTCCTGTTCCGGTAGTCGATAAAGAACAAATAAAAGTTGAAATTCAAGCTCTTGAAGATGCTTTTGCAAACAACTACAATACAAGAGATGCCACTACCTTAACGTATTATGCCGATGATGCCATCAGCTTTTTTAACGGAAGCCAACCATTAATTGGTAAAGATGCTATTGTAAAGTCCTTAAAAGAAAATTTAAATACTTTTCGAAAAGGAGTAAAAGTTTCATTTACAACCAATGAGGTTTTTGTATCAAATGACGCTAACCATGTAGTTGAAATTGGAGCCTATAAATTAATAGATTCTACAGACACCAAAATAGAAAGCGGAAACTACATGAGTTTATTTGAGAAAAGAAACGGTAAATATGTTTGCATTCGAGACATGAGTAATGTTGATTCTATGCCACTTGAGAAATAAACAATAAAAAAAAACTATAGAAACAAAGAGACCGTCTTTAAAATAATAAAAAGACGGTCTCTTTGTTTTTAGTATTCGATCAAAATTATTTCTCTATCTCTCTCAAGTTTTCCATTTTTTTATGAGCCAAGAAACCGGTTATATCTTCAAAATGTTCTTTCACACGTTTGTTTCCAAATTCGAAAACTTTGGTAGCCAATCCGTCCAAGAAATCACGATCGTGAGAAACCAATATCAAAGTTCCGTCAAAATCACGAAGTGCATCTTTGATAATATCTTTGGTTTTCATATCCAAATGGTTAGAAGGCTCATCCAGAATCAATAAATTTACTGGCTCCAACAATAATTTAATCATGGCCAAACGGGTTTTCTCACCACCCGAAAGCACTTTTACTTTCTTGGTAATATCATCTCCATGAAACATGAAAGCCCCAAGAATATTCTTTATTTGTGTTCTTACATCACCAACAGCAATATCATCTATAGTTTCAAAAATAGTGGCATTTTCATCCAATAAAGCCGCTTGATTTTGAGCAAAATATCCAATTTGAGAATTATGACCAATTTCTACAGAACCGCTGTCTGGGGCAAATTCTTTCATGATAGCTTTAATCATTGTTGATTTTCCTTCCCCATTTTTTCCAACAAAAGCCACTTTTTGACCTCTCTCTATAACAATATTAGCATCTTTGAAAACCACATGATCTCCATAAGATTTTGACATATCTTTTACAATTACTGGATATTGGCCCGAACGGGCAGCAGGAGGGAATTTCAATCGCAATGCCGAGGTATCCACTTCATCAACCTGAACAATAACTAACTTTTCCAACATTTTAACCCTAGACTGAACTGCATCAGTTTTAGAAAATGTCCCTTTGAAACGATCGATAAAAGCCCTGTTATCAGCAATCATTTTTTGCTGTTCATCATAAGCTTTCTGCTGATGAATACGACGGTCTTTTCTTAACTCCAAATAATGAGTATACTTAGCTTTGTAATCATAAATACGCCCCATTGTCACTTCAATAGTGCGATTGGTAATATTATCCACAAAAGCTCTATCGTGTGAAATTACCACAACCGCTTTGGCTGAATTAATCAAGAAATCTTCCAGCCATTGAATACTTTCGATATCCATGTGATTGGTAGGCTCATCCAGCAAAATTAAATCGGGTTTTTGCAAAAGGATTTTAGCCAATTCAATTCGCATTCTCCAACCTCCAGAAAATTCAGAAGTCTGGCGCGTAAAATCTTCACGGACAAAACCTAAACCAATTAAAATTTTCTCAACTTCAGCTTCATAATTCACCTCTTCAATGGCATAATATTTTTCGCTTAAATCCGAAACTCTTTCGATCAATTTCATATACCCATCACTTTCATAATCGGTACGGATAGTCAATTGTTCATTGATTTCATCGATTTCGGATTTCATTTTAAAAATTTCACCAAAAGCTTTTGATGCTTCTTCCATCACTGTCGCACCATCCGTAGTCAATAAATGCTGTGGCAAGTAAGCAACAACAGCTTCTTTTGGCACAGAAACACTTCCTGTAGAAGGTTTCCCATGTCCAGCAATAATTTTTAAAAGTGTTGATTTACCAGCACCATTTTTACCCATAAGGGCAATTTTATCATTTTCATTTATAGCAAAAGAAACATCACTAAAAAGTGTCGTCCCACCAAATTGCACGGATATGTCGTTAACTGTAATCATTATTTTTATTTAAAGTTTAATGTCCAACTGTTTAAAGTTATGATTTACACTTTTGAACATTTTTTTTGAAGGTGCAAAGATAGGTTAATTAAGCAATTAGGCAATTGTTAATTAAAAAAGGAAGTACCTCCTAAAATTTTTTATTGAAGTTCAAAAAAAGAGGAACTGATATTTTACAATTCATACTAAATCCAAATAGCAAAATCTCCCCATATTTCTATCCTCTAATGTGGAAAACCGTAAAGAAGTCGCAAATATTGACTTTAAGTTTGTCCCATGTCAAAAACAAATGCCACAAACCGCTTTAAATATTAATTTTTTGATGAACATAGAGATTGCTGCCTTGTTATTAGGTGCTGTATCTGTTGTGTACATCATTTTTAAAATGCGGAATAAAAAGTAAAACAAAAAATAATATGATTTTAAAAAACAAACTTAACAACATATGTTTAAGCGATAACGGAATACTTTTAAGTTTTAAATACCAAAAGCAAATAGAAATTTCATTTGGGGAATTAAACAAAATTCACATCAAAGTGATTCAAATTCGACCAGTGCACGAGTTCCTATTCATGTTCGGTTGTGTGGGTTTTGGAACCCTATGTTTACTCTATTTACCATTCGATATCGCTTTATTCATTCCCTTTGCTCTAGTAATAATCGCAGCTATAAAAATAAATAATTATAAAAATTATGAATTATGTATAACCTTAAAAAATGGCGACGTTTTAAGAAAAACTGTTCCCTTAAAGTTAAAATATAAGACCTTAGAAATAGTTGATAGCGCCCGTAAAGAAATTTATTTAGCCAAAATAAAAACCGAAAACACTGCTTCCAAAAACTGATAAAAAAAAGTGCTTATAAATAGTTGATATTTACAAGCACTTTTCAAATTCTGTTATTTCTTACTCTATTCTTTCCTCCACTTTTTAGTTTCCTCGAATACATGTTCTAAAATAGCGGCTTCTTTTTCATCAAAATCCACATTTCTACGACTCATTACTAACTTAGCCGTTTCAAAAGCCTTTTTGGTTATATAAGTTGTAAATCCTGAAGCGCCACCCCAAGAAAAACTAGGTACAAAATTGCGAGGAAATCCACTGCCAAAAATATTAGCACTCACTCCCACTACCGTTCCTGTATTGAACATTGTATTAATTCCACATTTACTGTGATCTCCCATCATCAAGCCGCAAAACTGCAATCCTGTTTTAGCAAATCCTCCCGTTTCATAACTCCACAATCGCACTTCTTCATAATTGTTTTTCAGGTTCGAATTATTACTGTCCGCACCAATATTGCACCATTCACCAAGAACTGAATCCCCAAGGAATCCATCATGTCCTTTATTTGAATAAGCAAAAAGAACCGCATTTTTGACTTCTCCTCCAATTCTGGAATACGGACCAACGGTTGTCGCTCCATAGACTTTTGCAGCCATTTTGATTTGTGCATTTTCACACAATGCCAATGGACCTCGAACAACGGTTCCTTCCATTATTTCTGCATTTTTACCAATATAAATAGGTCCTGAAGAAGCATTTAAAGTAACAAATTCCAACTTAGCACCTTCTTCAATAAAAACATTTTCTGGCGCAATCACATTAACACTTTTAGGTATTGGCTGTGATTTTCTGTCTTCCGTCAGGAATTTAAAATCTTCCCGAATAGCAGCATCATTATTAGAAAAAATATCCCAGGTGTTTTTAACCGTAATACAATCCTCATTATATTCTATGATATCGTAGCTATCAAAATCAACTTCTTCCTGTTCTTCATTGGTATAAAATGCAATTACTTCATCACCTTTAAAAATAGCCTGATTCGTCCCCAGATTACTCACCATTTCTGCCAATACATCATTGGGAAGAAACGAAGCATTAATCATAATGTTTTCTTCCAACTCAACCATTGGAAACTTCTCCGAAAGATATTCTTCGGTCAATGTAGTTGTGGTAGAGCCCAAACGCATTTCCCATTTTTGACGAATCGTCATAATACCGATAAGAATATCAGCAACAGGGCGTGTGAAAGTAAAAGGTAACAATGTATTTCTGGCAGGGCCATCAAAAAGTATGTAATTCATAAATAAAAATGATTTTCTGAATGTTAAAATATTGATTTGGTTATCACCGTCAAAGTTACAATTATTTTTTGTGTAACTTCAAAAGAGCAAGTTCCTTAAACCCAGCTTTTTTTTAAAATAAATCCATAAAAAAGCCTCCCATCCCGACGTATCGGGAGGAAGGCAATATTTTAAAAAACAAGTTAAGATTATTTAACGTGTTTAGCGTATTTAGTTTTGAATTTATCAATACGTCCTGCAGTATCGATAAGTTTAGATTTACCTGTGTAAAAAGGGTGAGAAGTTCTAGAAATCTCCATTTTTACAACTGGATATTCTACACCGTCAACAACGATTGTTTCTTTAGTATCTGCAGTAGATTTAGTAATAAAAACATCTTCGTTTGACATGTCTTTAAAAGCTACTAATCTGTAATTTTCTGGGTGTACACCTTTTTTCATCTTAAATCTTTTTTTATTTGTTTCAATTATAATTTGCTTTGAAGCTTCTCTTCTGACAGAAAAGGTATAAACATTTTATAACTTTTTGTTTTTACATCATTATTTTGAGTCTGCAAATTTACAATTATTTTTTAATAATCAAATCTTTGTCTGACTTTTTTTATCTGCATTGTAAAAAGCGTTTTTTATCCTTCTATATATTGGGAATTGCTATATTTGTGGATTAATACTAAAACAGCTACTAATGATTAATGAAATTATAAAAAGAAACGGAATTACTTTTGGAATAATAACAGGAATTAGTTCTGTATTACTAACAACTATAATATATTCTATTGATTTAGAATTATTTACCGCATGGTGGAATAGTGTTATAAACTTCGCTATTTATATTGTAATTGCCATAATCTTACTGACTAAAACAAAGCGCGAATTAAACGGAATATTTCCTTTCAAAGACGCTTTCACGACTTATTTTATATCAGCAGTGATTGGTATTCTTATTTCTGTTTCTTTTAATATCATATTATTTAACTTTATTGACCCTGCCGCAAAAGATACTATTAAGGAAATAACCATAAAATATATGATTAGCACTTTAGAGAAATTCGGCACTCCAGCCTCGGCAATTAACGAAGCAATTGCCAAACTAAAAGAAAACGATCAGTTTTCAATTATGGAACAATTAAAAGGATCTATATTCAGTATCTTATTTAGTGCCATTTTCGGATTACTTATGGCCGCATTCTTTAAAAGCAAAACTTCATCACAAGAATAATAGTAATGAATTTATCTATACTCATACCGCTTCTTAATGAAGAAGAATCACTTCAGGAACTTTACACTTGGATCATTAAAGTAATGGAATCAAACCATTATTCTTATGAGGTTATTTTTGTAGACGACGGAAGTACCGATAATTCATGGTCTCTTATAGAAGGATTTGCACACAAAAACCCTCATGTAAAAGGCATTCGTTTCATGAAAAATTTTGGAAAATCACAAGCACTGCATGCTGGTTTTGCAAAAGCCCTAGGTGATGTAATTATCACCATGGATGCCGATTTACAAGATAGTCCGGAAGAAATTCCCGGATTATACAATAAAATAGTTAAACAAAATTTCGATTTGGTTTCCGGTTGGAAAAAGAAACGATACGATTCTGTGGTTGCTAAAAACTTACCATCCAAATTATTCAATTGGGCGGCCAGAAAAACATCCGGTGTGGAATTAAATGATTTCAATTGCGGATTAAAAGCTTATAAAAATGTAGTTGTTAAAAATATAGAAGTATCCGGTGAAATGCATCGTTACATTCCTGTTTTAGCAAAAAATGCCGGTTTTGGAAAAATTGGTGAGCAAGTTGTACAACATCAGGCAAGAAAATACGGGGAAACCAAATTTGGAATGGAACGTTTCATCAATGGTTTCTTAGATCTAATCACCATTTGGTTTCTTTCAAGATTTGGAAAAAGACCCATGCACTTATTTGGCGCAATAGGATCTTTAATGTTTATTATCGGGTTTGTATTGGCGGGATATATCGGGATTTCAAAACTATACCACATGTACAATGATATGCGCTATAGTCTGGTAACTAACAATCCTTGGTTTTATATTGCTTTAACCACTATGGTTTTGGGAACACAATTGTTTTTGGCGGGATTTCTTGGTGAAATTATTTTACGTACAAAAAACAACGAAGCAAGATATAAAGTCGCAACTGAGGTGAATTTTTTATAAGCCCCAATCCAGACAAAACTATTAAATAGTATAACATATTGATTGAATTTGCGAATTGCATTTCATCAGAATTATTGAAATTTGTCTGAATTATTTTTGGACAAAAAACAATAAAGAACGCTATAAAGTTTAAAGTGAGGTAAAATTTTTATAGTTACTATTTACAAAAAAACTAAAAACTAAAAAAACGTATACAATGAACATCGCACAAAACATTTTGGATGCCGTAAATGAATGGTTGACCCCAACATTTGACGCTGCAACGCAAGAAGCTGTCAAAACTATGATGACCAATTCTCCTAAAGAACTGGAAGAAAGTTTTTATAAAAATCTCGAATTCGGTACTGGTGGTATGCGAGGTATAATGGGAGTTGGAAACAACCGAATCAATAAATACACCCTTGGAAAAAGTACTCAAGGACTTTCGGATTATTTGCACACAGCATTCCCAAACCAACCTTTAAAAGCGGTTATTGCTTACGACTGTCGTCACAATAGCAATACCTTAGCTAAGGTCGTTGCCGATGTTTTCTCTGCGAATGGAATTCAAGTATACTTGTTTTCTGACTTACGCCCTACTCCTGAACTGTCATTTGCACTTAAATATTTAGGTTGCCAATGCGGAATTGTATTAACTGCATCTCACAATCCTCCTGAATACAATGGATACAAAGTATATTGGCAAGATGGAGGTCAAATTGTTCCACCGGAAGATGAAGGAATTATAAATGTAATTGAGAATTTAAATTACAATCAGATTAAATTTGAGGCAAACGAAAGTTTGATACAATATATTGACAAAGACGTAGATCAGGCTTTTATTAAATCGTCTATTGAAAATGCCAGTTTTAATACTCCGGCTGCAGCCAAAGAAAATCTAAATATTGTTTTCACCTCCTTACACGGGACATCCATAACATTAGTTCCTGATACCTTATCACAAGCAGGGTATCCTAATGTGAATATTGTTCCTGAACAAGCTGTGCCAAATGGAGATTTCCCTACAGTAAAATCACCAAATCCGGAAGAACCGGAAGCTTTATCAATGGCTTTGGCATTAGCGGATAAAACTAATGCGGATATTGTTATTGGTACTGACCCGGATTGCGACCGATTAGGAGTTGCCGTTCGAAATAATGAAGGTCAGATGACTTTGTTAAACGGAAATCAAACCATGATTTTGATGACTGCCTTTTTATTGGAAGAATGGAAAAAAGCGGGTAAAATCAATGGCAAACAATTCGTAGGTTCGACTATCGTTTCTACTCCTATGATTATGGAACTAGCCACTGCTTATGGCGTGGAATGCAAAGTAGGTCTGACTGGTTTTAAATGGATTGCCAAAATGATAAAAGATTTCCCGGAACTACAATTTATTGGTGGTGGTGAGGAAAGTTTTGGATACATGGTTGGTGATGCCGTACGCGATAAAGACGCTGTTGCAGCTACTTTGCTAATTTGCGAAGTTGCGGCTCAGGCCAAAGCCAAAGGAAGTACCGTTTACAAAGAATTATTAAAACTTTATGTAGAACATGGTTTCTATAAAGAATATTTGGTTTCACTGACCAAAAAAGGAATGGATGGTTTACAGGAAATCAATCAGATGATGATTGACTTAAGAGAAAATCCTTTGAAAGAAATCAACGGACAAAGAGTAGTTATGGTAGAGGATTACCAATCTTCAATAGCCAAAAACCTTCTTAGCAATGAAGAACTGACAATGGATCTTCCAAAATCGAATGTACTTATTTATTACACCGAAGATGGTTCTAAAATATGTGCAAGACCAAGCGGAACGGAACCTAAAATAAAATTCTATATCAGTGTAAATACTGAATTGGATTCGGTTGAAAATTTCACGGAAGTGGAAAGCATTTTAAATGCCAAAATAAAAAACATCATTGCGGCCATGCAATTGAATTAATAGCATACAAATTGATTTTTCTGACAGACCCGACATGTTTATAAAACGTGTCGGGTCTTAACGATAAAAAATAATACAAATGAACAATTTCAAAAAAATATTCCCTTTCATTATTCCTTATAAAAAGTATGCTTACCTAAACATATTTTTCAATATCCTGTATGCGTTTTTTGGTACACTTTCTTTTGTATCCTTAATGCCCATGATGGATGTTTTATTTGGGCAGTCGAAAAAAAATTATGTACTTCCTACTTATAAAGGAGTTTGGGAATTAAAAGCCTATTTGTCTGATTCTTTGAGTTATTATTTAACATCGATTACTGATGCTAACGGAATTGGTTATACCCTGTCCATATTGGTAGCGGGTATTATCACCATCTTTTTATTGAAAAATCTATCCGATTATTTGGCTATGTTTTTCATTACCTACCTTAGAAACGGTATCTTGAGAGACATTCGAAATGCGATGTATAAAAAGACTCTTGATTTGCCACTTTCTTTTTTTTCAGAAAAGAGAAAAGGCGATACCATTTCGAGAATTTCAGGTGATGTAAATGAAGTTCAAAATTCATTTTTATCCATACTGGAATTAGCGGTAAAAGAACCGTTGACTATTATATTTACGATCGTAACCATGTTTACAATCAGCGTAAAACTGACGGTTTTTGTTTTCATTTTTATTCCGGTTTCCGGCTATGTCATTTCTCTCATCGGAAAAAAATTAAAGAAGCAATCGACCAAAGCCCAAGAGGAACAAGGAATGTTTTTATCTACCATTGAAGAAACCCTTGGCGGATTAAAAGTCGTAAAAGGATACAATTCTGAGAAATATTTCAATCGAGTATTTCAAAATTCAACCAATCGTTTTTTCAGTTTGTCTAACAGTATTGGTAATCGCCAAAACCTGGCCTCCCCTATGAGTGAATTTATGGGAATTATGGTTATCGCTATTTTACTTTGGTACGGAGGACACATGGTTTTGATTGAGCAAACTCTGAAAGGAGCCGCTTTCATTACTTACATGGGATTGGCTTATAATATCCTTACTCCTGCAAAATCTATTTCAAAAGCTTCTTATGCTATCAAAAGAGGGAATGCAGCAGCCGAAAGAATATTGGAAATCCTGGATCAGGAAAACACAATCACCAGCAAAAAAGGTGCACTGCTAAAAAATTCATTTGATTCAGAAATAGCAATCAAAAACATCAACTTTAAATACGAAGAGGAAACCGTTTTAAAAGATTTTTCACTTGACATAAAAAAAGGGCAGACTGTTGCTTTGGTTGGTCAATCAGGAAGCGGAAAAAGCACCATTGCCAATCTGCTGACTCGTTTCTATGATGTAAATGAAGGAACTATCAGCATAGACGGAACCAATATAAAAGACATGAATCTACAGTCTCTTCGTGGATTAATGGGATTGGTGACCCAAGACAGTATTTTGTTTAACGATACCATAAAAGCTAATATTTCCCTTGGTAAATTAAACGCTACCGATGAAGAAATTATCGAAGCTCTTAAAATTGCAAATGCTTTCGAATTTGTAAACCAACTTCCAAATGGCATTTATACCAATATTGGCGACAGCGGAAACAAACTTTCAGGCGGACAAAAACAACGTCTATCAATTGCCCGTGCAGTTTTAAAGAATCCACCAATAATGATTCTTGATGAAGCGACTTCTGCATTAGACACCGAAAGCGAAAAATTTGTGCAAGTAGCCTTAGAGAATATGATGCAAAACAGAACTTCTATTGTTATTGCACATCGACTTTCAACTATTCAAAAAGCAGATGCCATTATCGTGATGCAAAAAGGAAAAATTGTTGAGCAGGGCACACATGAGGAACTTATTGCGCTAAACGGCACTTATAACAAATTAGTAACCATGCAGTCGTTTGAATAACGGTTGAAGATTCGTACTTTTATGTTGAATTATGATTGAAAATTTTAAACCAAAAAAATGTATCTCAATAATCCAAACATAAAACTTCCTGATGATTCCGATACCATTGTTTGGAAATATCTGGACTTATCAAAATTTCTCGATTTGTTGTTGTCTAAAAAACTATTCATGTCCCGTTCCGATAAATTTGAGGATCAGTATGAAGGTACTTTTAGCGAACCTACCTACGAAGAGATCAAAAAATTAGCCACTGACAATCCTGACTTTTTAAATTATTACAAAACCCATCGGGAAAGAGTTGCAATCAGCAGTTGGCATATCAATGAATACGAATCGTTTGCCATGTGGCAGATTTTTACTCAAAACAGCGAAGGACTGGCTATTCAATCTACCATTAGCAGACTTCAGAAGGCATTGGTACCGGAAACCAATTTCAATCAGTACATCGGAGAAGTTAATTATATCGATTACAAAAAAGAATACATTCCGTTTGACGATATGTTTTTCCCTTTTCTATTCAAAAGAAAAAGCTTTCAATATGAGCGTGAAGTACGCATCATCTCAGATATTTCAGAATGCAAAATTAAACTGAATGATGGCTTGAAAATCAACGTGGATATTAATCAACTGATTGAAAAAATCTACATTCATCCCAAATCCGAAAACTGGTATAAAAACTTAGTCATCCAATTGGTTTCGGAATTGGGTTTCAATTTTGAGATTGAAAAATCAGATCTTGAAAGTGATATCTTGATTTAAGGCAATATTAAAAACCTACACTGGTTTATAAGCCACTACTTTCCATTCATTACCCGACAAATCGATATAATTGTAATGCACCACATCTTTTTTATCGAATTGTCCGTTTTTATTGGTATCCTCAACCGTTCTAAAATACAAACGGTTTTTTGACTCTATCAGATTCCAATCAATTATTTCCTGAAAATCGGTTGAAATTTTAGTTAATTTCTCACCGCTGATTTTACTTAGATACAAAGCTTTAATATCACTCGTATCTAACTTCCCATCCTTATTGGTATCCATATCAACCATAGTGTACACCATGATTTGTTTATTGATTTTATCAGAAACCGATTTTAAGTAGGTAGCAGTCAGAATTAAAGCAGGCTTATCAGTCAAAGCAGTAATGGAATCCGAATCTATTTTTTGAAATTTTAAATTTTGCAAATAACCGGTAATCTCATATTGCGCCACATTAGAAATCGTAAAACTCAAATCATTGACACTCGAAGAACCATAAGTGTTTTTGGTTCTTTTTTCAAAAATACTCAAATCCCCAACCGGATGAATCAGATAATGGGTTCCTTCCATTTGAATTGGTAAATCAGCGATTTCTATTTGAGTCGAATCAATTTTAGTGATTTCTCTTCCTTTATTTGCGGTATCATAGATTACTCTTGGCTTTTCTGCATCTTCTTTACAACTGCCTAAAAGTAAAAGAGCTATTCCGAATAATGCTATATGTATTTTTTTCATGTTGTGTATTATTAAAAAATAAATTCAAATGTAATCATTTTTAAAAATGCTTTTGATTTCTACAATTCATTTATTTCATTAAAATAATTTAGAATCATGCTATAACCTTGCATTCAATTTAATATTAAAAACCCTGGTGGTCATATAATTTGGAATCGCATACTGTGTTTTAGAATACACATCACGAACCCAAATGTTTGTAATTGCGTTTTGATTGTCAAAAAGATTGAAAATTTCTAAACCGATAGCCAGTTCCTTAAAATCCTTAAACCAACTCTTATCAGATACTTTTGTGGTGTTATCTATAAAAACCTTAGAAAAACCAATATCGGCACGACGGTAATCATTCAATCGGTTTTGATACAAATATGGATCTGCGTACGAAGGCGAGCCTCCTGGTAAACCTGTATTGTAAACCAAATTCAAATATAATTTTATGCTTGGAATATTAGGCATATAATCCTGAAACAAAAGTCCAAATTTTAATCTTTGATCTGTTGGTCTGGCTATATATCCTCTGTCGTTACTGTTTTCTTCGGTTTTCAAATAACCGAAACTTATCCACGACTCGGTCCCCGGAACAAATTCACCATTCAACCGAAGATCCAATCCCTGAGCATAAGCTATAGCGTTATTATTAGCGGCATAGCGAATGCGTACATTATCAATTGTATATACATTTACATCTGTCATTGATTTGTAATACAGTTCCGAAACCAGTTTGAAAGGTCGGGACCACATTTTGAAATTATAATCATTTCCCAAAACCAGATGAACAGATTGTTGCGCCTTCGTATTGGGCTGCACCACTCCATTAGCATCCCGCAACTCCCTATAAAAAGGCGGTTGGTGGTATAACCCTCCGGAAAGTCTAAAAATCATATCCTTTTCCCAATCGGGTTTTATGGCAAACTGTGCTCTGGGACTAAAAGTAGTCTGCGCTTTCCCATCTGTATTTTCTCCGGAAACTTTCCAATTGTGCAATCGCGCCCCTGCATTATACCAAACCTCGCTCGTCCCAATAGTGCTCTTCAGACTCCATTGCGCATAGCCAGAAAATCTGTTGATATCATTGAAATTAGTCGCGCGTACATTCTGATACGGGACTAATGGACCTGTATAAGAGGTATAAGGTTGATCATTCTTTGGCAAAATAACAATAGGCGGATTGATGGAGAAGCCGGCTGAATCAATCACTTCCCACTCAACAAGTCGGTCACGGATGGATTCTCTAGTGTATTTAACCCCCCATTCGAATTGGTTCTTTTTCCATTCTTGAAATCCTTTGAGTTCTGCGTTTATGATTAACGCATCCAAATCATTACGGGCATGATTCAACTGTGAACCAATTCCTCTTGAATAAGAAACATCACCGTAGGTCTCCGAACCAATATTTGAATCTACCTCACCCAAACGATATTGCGCTAAAATATCAAAATGTTCTTGTTCTAAAGTCTGAAACACCGAACCGATAAATTTTAAGCTCAAAGCATCTGATACTTTAAAAGTTGTTTTGAGTGCTCCGAAATAGGTATCGTATTTATCTTTTTCCTGTCCTTCGTAATAAACAGAAAGCGCCATTGGTTCATCAATAGTCCCAAAATTAGTTTGACGCGTCAAGGGCTGGTATTCGTATTTATTTTGAGAAATATTTCCCAAAAAACTCCATTGCCATTTTGAGGAAGCCTGATAATTTATATTGGTTTGAATATCTGCAAATGTTGGCGTATAATTGGTTTGCGTCTCCTGACTATCTACCAAAAGACTGTTATTGCGGTATCTTAACCCGGTAATGGCAGACCATTTTTTATTTTTGGAAACAGCATCAACCGATACGCTTCCACCTAAAAAACTGGCTTCAAGCGTTGCGCCAAATTTCGTGGGATTTCTATACGTAATATCCAGTACAGAGGAAAGCTTATCTCCAAATTTAGCTTGAAAACCTCCTGCAGAAAAATCAATATTTTGAACCAAATCTGTATTGGTAAAACTCAATCCTTCTTGCTGTCCCGACCGAATAAGAAAGGGACGATACACTTCTATTTCATTCACATAGACCAGGTTTTCGTCATAATTTCCACCACGTACGGCATATTGGGTACTTAATTCATTATTGGAGTTTACACCCGGTAAGGTTTTTAAAATATTTTCAATCCCAGCGTTGGCTCCCGGAATTTTTCGTAGAATTTCAGGCTCTATTGCGGTAACTCCCTCAACCCGTTTTCTGTTTTTTGATGTGATAATGACTTCTCCCATCTGCTCTTCACGATCACTCATCACAGGATTGAATTCATAGGACTCATTTGATTTCAAAGTAATCGATATGGTGGTTTTTTTCAAAGAAACATGAGAAAAAACGATCACTGCCATTTTATTTGCAGGAATTGTAATTTCATAAAAACCATTTCCATTAGATTGGGTACCTATGCCAGAACAAGAGACATTTACATTCTCTACCGCTTGGTTGTTTTTATCAAGAATAATTCCTTTTACAGTTGCGGTTTGGCCAAAAGAAATAGATCCAATCCAACAAAAAAAGAAAACAAATATTATTTTGGAGACACTCAAGCGATTTATTTTTTATTTTTTTTGACTTCTAAAAAATCGAGTCTCAAAGATAGTTGAATTTCCTACATTATCGATTACAACCACTTTTAAATCATTAGCTCCTTCTGCAACAATACCATCACTGAAATTGTGGGTTATTTTTTTTGTTTTGTTATCGTATTCCATTAATATCCATTTTCCGTTCAAATAACCATTATAAGATTTGATTCCAGACAATGAATCTCTGATGGTAAGTTGGATCCTTTTCACATTACTCAACCATTTCCCTTCGATAGGATTTGAAATGGTAATCGTCGGCGGAACTGTATCTAAAACCAGCGCATATTTTCCTAAGGTTTTGACTCTGCAACTAAAAATGCTGTCTTTTCGAAATGTAGAATTGTAACTGATATTTTTTCCTTGAATTCTGCCAATAAATAATTTTTTCCTCTGCTCTTCGGTGTATTTGGAGTCTTCGATTGAAATCGTAAAATTAGTATGGGCCGGAACAGTGTCCTCATGAAGAAACAAAGTGTCATTTTTTATATCGAAATTGAATTCAAAATCATCGTAGAAGGTCCCTGCAGGAAAGAAAACTGACATGTTTTCTTTAGCAAAATTACTGTCTTTATCGGATTTTATAAAATAATTGGAAGCAATAGGTTCCGGTTGTATAATAGCAGGCAATGAATCATATTCAACAGGAATAGAAACCATCGTCTGATTACCTGAAAAATCTGAAACCTCGATACGACATAAGGAAGACAAATTAGGCACTACCATTGGAATCCCATAAGTTTCATCTGTGGTTATAAAACTCAATTTATACGGCTTCTTCATAAACAATTTCTGAACCCTTTGCTGCGTTTTTTTATACCTTGAATAATCAATAAGCGCATTTACATAACGCATGTCGTCAAAAGAATAGGTATCTAATTGATATCCAAAATTAGGTATACCGTTAAAAAACGATTGGACTTTATAGACCCCGTTTTTATTAAACGAAACATCATCATAATCAAAAGCGGTAATCCCAAAACCAATTTTACCGTTAGTAACTACCTTATCTGACAAATACGTACCATCTTTTTGCAAAGATAAATTCAACAAGATGGGGCGCTTTGATTGATTAACGGTCGTGTTATAATCTAAAGGATAAACATATACAGCAGAAAGAACTGGCTTTTTACTATCTTTTATATATTGACCAAAACCAAAAAGCATTGGATTAATAATATACTCGGTTTTTGAATCCCTAAATTCAAAATGCAAATGAGGTCCCTCAGAAGCACCGGTATTCCCGGAAAGGGCAATTATTTGTCCTTTTTTGACTACCAATTCATTGGGTTTATAAAACACTTCTATTTCAAAAGATTCTTTTTTATAATGCTCTTGTTTAATAACGCTTTCGATAGTGTCGGTTGCTCTTTGCAAATGAGCATAAACAGATGTATAGCCATTAGGGTGTGTAATATAAATGGTCTTACCATTACCAAAAGTAGAAATTTTTATTCTTGATACATATCCATCGGCAACTGCCAAAACATCCAATCCTTCCTTTTGCTGGGTTTTAAAATCAAAACCTGCATGAAAATGATTCGGTCTTAATTCTCCAAAATTGCCAGATAATTCCATCGGAATCGAAAGCGGAGGACTAAAATAATCTTTTGGGTAATTAGTTTGTGCAAAAACAGAACCTCCAAATAATATAAAAAATACAAAAAATCTCATTGAATACATTTTTGCTAAGATAAAAGAAAGTACTTAATAAAAAAACACAAAACAGTTCAAATAACAAGACTCTGATTATCAATGCTTTATTTTTTTTAATGCAAAAAAACAGATAAATTATTGCAATAATAAAAAGGAATACTAACTTTGTAAGATTAAGTAATGAATAGGATTAATAATGAGTGTAATTGCAGAAATAATTGATACTCTTGAAAATAAGATTGGTAAACTTTTCTTGAAAATAAAAAGTTTAGAAAAAAACAATCAAGATTTGAAAATAGAATTAACAAATGCTGCAACTATCATACAAATGCAATCCCAAGAGATTGAAATGCTGAAAAAGCAATATGAAACACTTAAAATTGCCAATACATTACTAGGCAGTGACGATAATAAAAGAGATACAAAGCTTAAAATAAATTCATTAATTCGTGAAATTGATTACTGTATAGCCCAGCTATCAGATTAGTAAAAAATTATGGACGAAAAGCTTAAAATTAAAATATCAATAGCAGATAGAGTTTACCCGTTAACGGTTGAACTATCACAAGAAGAAGGACTTCGGAGTGCTTCTAAAAAAATTGATATGATGATAAAGCAATTTGAAGAAAATTATGCCGTTCGTGATAAGCAAGACGTTTTGGCCATGTGCGCCCTACAATTTGCTTCACAATCCGAACAAAAAAATATTGACAACACCACAGACGGTGAAGTTGCCATTGAAAGAATAAAAAAACTCAATGCGCTTTTAGATCAATATCTCGAGAATTAAACGTTCTTTACATAGACTAAGATACTGCCTACATTAGTTCATATTTGGTAAACTCAACACTAACAATTTAGAATGAGCAAATCATCACTACTAAAGCATGCCACGCTCCGGCGAGGAAACTTGAACAGTGAGTTAGCTCAAAACTTGTCTTTTCGAGTTTATTCAAGCAATCTAATGTAGGCTTTTTTATATATAAATTTTAACAAACATGGACAACATATTAACGATTATTATTACCGGAATTATAGGGATAGCAGGAGGTTTTGGGATAGCCAAAATTATAGAAAAAAGCAACATTTCCAATCTAATTAAAAATGCAAAAAAAGAAGCAGCATCTATTTTAAAAGATGCCAATCTTGAAGCAGAAAACATTAAAAAAGACAAAATTCTTCAAGCAAAAGAAAAATTTATCGAATTAAAAGCCGAACACGAACAAGTGATTTTGTCCCGCGACAAAAAAGTAGCGGAAGTAGAAAAAAGAGTTCGTGATAAAGAATCTCAGGTTTCAAATGAATTAGCTAAAGCTAAGAGAGTTAATGATGATTTTGAAGCTAAAACACTTGAATACACTGCCAAAATAGAACTTCTAGACAAGAAACAAACTGAAGTAGACAAATTACACAAAAGCCAATTACAACAATTAGAAGTTATTTCTGGTTTGTCTGCTGATGAGGCAAAAGAGCAATTGGTAGAAGGCTTAAAGGCTGAAGCCAAAAGTAAAGCCATGTCTCATATTCAAGACACCATCGAAGAGGCTAAACTTACCGCACAACAAGAAGCAAAAAAGATCATCATCAATACTATTCAAAGGGTAGGAACAGAAGAAGCAGTAGAAAATTGTGTCTCTGTTTTCAATATTGAATCAGATGATGTAAAAGGAAGAATTATTGGCCGTGAAGGTAGAAACATTAGAGCACTGGAAGCAGCAACTGGTGTTGAAATCATTGTAGATGACACTCCTGAAGCAATTATCCTTTCTTGTTTTGACCCTGTAAGAAGAGAAATAGCCCGATTGGCTTTACACAAATTAGTTACAGACGGTCGTATTCACCCAGCCCGTATTGAAGAAGTGGTTGCTAAAACTGCCAAACAAATTGACGACGAAATTATAGAAGTTGGAAAACGTACCGTTATTGATTTAGGAATTCATGGTTTACATCCTGAATTGATTAAAGTCGTAGGACGTATGAAATACCGTTCTTCTTATGGCCAAAACTTATTACAACACTCCCGTGAAGTATCTAAACTTTGTGGTATCATGGCTGCTGAATTAGGATTGAATGTAAAACTAGCAAAAAGAGCTGGTTTGCTTCATGATATTGGTAAAGTGCCAGACACAGAAAGCGATTTACCTCACGCATTATTAGGGATGCAATGGGCTGAAAAATATGGCGAAAAAGAAGAGGTATGTAATGCGATTGGAGCACACCATGATGAAATAGAAATGAAATCTTTATTATCACCAATTATTCAGGTTTGTGATGCTATCTCAGGTGCAAGACCTGGTGCAAGAAGACAAGTTCTAGACTCTTACATTCAACGTTTAAAAGACTTAGAAGAAGTGGCTTATGGTTTTAGCGGAGTGAAAAATGCTTATGCAATTCAAGCCGGTAGAGAACTTCGTGTTATCGTAGAGAGCGAAAAAGTTTCTGACGACAATGCCGCTACCTTATCATTTGAAATATCTCAAAAAATTCAAACAGAAATGACTTATCCAGGTCAAGTAAAAGTTACTGTAATTAGAGAGACCAGAGCGGTGAACATCGCCAAATAAAAACACTAATACCTATACAAAAAAAAACTTCTCATAATGGGAAGTTTTTTTTGCGTTTTAGTTTCATAAACCACAATCAATCAACTGTAGAAAATTTAGTAAAAGAAAACATTTAAATATTAATCATTAAAAATGATTTTAAAAACGGTTCCCTCTCCTACTTTACTGTTGACAGTCACTTTCCCCTTCATGGCTTCAATTTGATTTTTTGTAATATACAAACCTATACCCTGAGCATCCTGATGCTTATGAAATGTTTTATATAAACCAAATAACATTTCTCCATGCCTATCCAGATCAATCCCCAAACCATTATCGGCTATCGATAAAACCTTACTGCCATTCTCAATTGAAAAACTAAACTCGATAATTGGATGCCGTTCCGGATGCGAATATTTTACAGCGTTTGTGGTGAAGTTCAACAAAACACTTTCAAGATAAGCAGGATTAAAATGAATTACCGCATCATCTGAAACAGAATTAATAATTGTCACTTTACTCGCATCATTACAAGTACTGATTATTCCGATAATCTTTTTAACATACCTATTTAACTGCAAGGGCTTTACATCAATATTTAAATCACTCTGAATTGCCACTAACTGCGTTAAATTAGCAATCGTATCATTTAAATCATCCGAGACCGTTCTTAGGTGAGACAGCATTTCACTATTGCCAACAAGATTGGCATCATAATCCATCAAATCCAAAATTGATTTAATATTGCCAGCTTGAGTGTTTAAATTATGGGAAACGATATGAGAAAAATTCAACAATCGACTGTTTTGCTGGCTGTACAACTCCATTGTCTTTATAAGCTCCAATTCTTTTTCTTTTTGAGCTGAAATATCCGTATGTGTCCCAATTACCCGCAGCGGCTTACCATCTGGATCTCGTTCAATTACTTTACCTCTATCCAGAATCCATTTGTATTTACCGGAAGACGTCAGTACACGATGATAATTTTCATAAAACGGGATTCTATTATCAAAATGTTCTTGAATATCTGAATAGTATTTTTCCAAATCATCCTCATGCACGATCTCATCCCAACGTTCTGGGTTATCAAAAATATCTGTTGACTCCAAATCAAGAATTTTCATGGATAGTGAGGAATAAAAAACCTTATTTGTTCTCATATCCCAATCCCAAATACCAGCTGTAGAAGCATCTAACGCAAATTGAAACCGCTCTTCTGAGATTCTAAGTTTCAATTCCTGATCTTTCAATTCCGTTATATCCGAAATTCTTCCATAAAAAGCAATACTACCATCGGGAAACAATTCCGGTTTAGAAGAAACTTTAAGCCATCTTAATCCTTTTTCAGGTAGGACAACCCTAAACTCTAATTCCCATCTGGATAAATTCTTTCTCGAAAAAATTAATGATTGAAAAAACGGATTTCTGTCCTCCTCAAATATGCGATTATAGATAATTTGTTTTGAACTGTCTGAAAAATGATCATTAGACAACTCAAAAATTTCAGTTACGGATTTACTTACTAAAGGAAAGGAATAAACATTATCAGGCGCTATTAAAAATTGAAAAATCAGGTCAGGAATCTCCTCAAATAATTTTTTATAAAAATTATTTATTTCTTGGCATTCTTTATTCTGAAAAAAATCAAAAACCATAGCTG
>RCUQ01000357.1_pt1 | contig 21643 bp, 17 predicted proteins | sample 2166351 | NCBI WGS metagenome assembly RCUQ01 (sample SAMN09932597, study PRJNA488358) | compost metagenome | feature: garden; material: soil; isolation source: compost soil in acetonitrile-enriched culture | place: Germany: Experimental Botanical Garden Goettingen | collected 2016-01-27
GAGCAGCGCATTCGTAATGCGAAGGTCGCAGGTTCGACTCCTGTTTCCGGCACCAGGTAAAACAAAGGGTTAGCTTCATGACGAAGCTAACCCTTTGTGCTTTTTGGCTCACAGGGCCACCACTGGGGCCACCGGGGATGCGGTGCTAGATTTATTTGCGGTGTTACCTGGGCATTTTTACAGCGGTCGCCACCCCGCCCGCTTCATCCTCAGCCGTAACCGCCTTGCCTCATACCCTCGCACCAGAGGCAATACCCGCTCCAGCTCCCGCAGTGTCCGCCAGATGGCCCCCCCCTTGGCGATTGTTACCCGGTCACCGGAATCGGTCAGATCGCGCCAGGGCGTGGCAGGCTCCGGGGCAATCCTGGGGGCGCTGTGGGGTTCAGGCTGCCAACTCGCCCCCAAGTGAGCCAGGAACGACGATTCAACCAGGGCGGCGCGGGTAGCAGCAGCCAGGGAAGCAGGACGACCAGCCACCAGGGCAGGCGATACAGGGAACGGGATAGCAGCGGCGATCATGGGCAATGCTACTTGGAAAAAGGGGCACTAGGCCCCGACAACTTGCGATCTTTTCACGTAGAAGCGCAATAAACGGCGGCAACCCTTCTGCATAACGGCCCCCGCAATCGGTTAAGATGAAACGCTTGGCAACTCATAGACGAAACAATTTCCCCGCTCGCCAAGATTCGCTCAAGCGGCGGGGATGCTAGCAATATGGGGGGCGTTCCGTGATGGTGACACCGGAGCAAGCTGGTGGGCTCTTGCAAGCTATCCGCACCGCCAGCAGGACGCAGCGAACCTCTGACCCCCTTACACCCTATGCAGATGCGCTATTTGGGGGCTCAAGGCGTCTTGGCGTACCCCCAGAATATGAGCCTGATCACCCACTTGCCGAGCATTATCGGTTAACTTTGGCGTTATGTCTGAAGCATCGAAATGGCGGTTGATGTGAGATCTGCACTGGTACTGATAGGAGATGGGTGATGCGCTTCAGTTACGCCACAACGCTTGCCTGTGAGAAGTACGGCATGATCGTGCTGTTATGGATTCCTATTTTGTCCTGTGCGATTGCCGATAGTTTCAATCCTTTTTTTCACAGCTCAGAATTCCTGTATTACGCAATCAACATAGGTGCATTTCTGTTCGGTTATTCGGCAGCGTTGGTGTTAAACGGGAATCTAGTGGAATGGATGAGGGAGCGCACTATTTGGCTCTTTGAGTGGGAGAGTAAGTACGGCAAATGCCAGCCCTTCATAAAAAGACCTAATAAAGAAGAGGTTACTGTAGTCATCGCCGTCTTAATGCTAGTCGGCATAAAAGTTCGGTATGGTGAAAAAATAGAACACGGTTAGGTTGTATGACTGACTGATATGGCAACAGAATTGCTGCTACAATAGATTTTTTACGCTTATTTCATTACAAAATTAAGGTATAATGTCATTTTATTGACCATTTTCGCGCAATGAAAGCTAATTTATTACATTTTCAGGTGATGCCTTTGTTCGATTGAACATCCGGTATGATGCCGGTTTTTGAGAAACATCACTTCCACTGATTGGAGGCATCACCCCCACGCGCTACCAGTCGCCGAGAATGTGCTGGGGCAGGTATTTTCGCCGACCAGACCCAATGAAGTGTGGGCTGGCGATATCACCTATATCGCGACCGACAAGGGCTGGATCTATCTGGCAGGATTGAAGGATGTGTTTAACTGCGAAATAGTGGGGTATGCGATGGGAGAGAGGATGACAACCGAGTTGGTCAGCCAGGCCTTGTTTAGAGCGGTGCAGTAGCAACGGCCACCCCCGGGGCTCATTCACCATACCGACCGGGGTAGCCAATACTGTGCCAAAGCTTACCGGGCGCTCCAGGGCCAATTTGAGATGCAGACCTCGATGTCGCGCAAGGGCAATGGTTTTGACAATGCCCCGATAGAAAGGAAGAGTAGCTTAGGGTCATGGGATAGCGTTACCCTCTGTCTGAGTGTGGTTAGCCTCCAAAACGGTCCCAAGCGAGGTTAACCTTTGAGCGCTACTCAGCGTAAAGGTCGCTGCCAAAGGAGATGGGTTTGGAAATTTTTCGTCACGACGATCAAACTGTTTTAGATATGCTGTCAGGTTATTTTCAGGATGGAACTTTGGTGCCTGTCTTCGGCGCTGGGTTCACTGTCGGAGAAACCGCATCTAGCGGCAATAAAGTCCCTAAAGGGGCAGAATTTCAAGGTATCATGTTTGATCAGCTCGCTGAATACGGTATGACTGATGCAGAGTTAGATAGCCTTAAAAAAGGTACATTTTCAGATGTATCTGATGTTTATTTTGACCCGGATTTTGTCCCCTATGACGTGGTCAAAAAAACATTGCAAGATTATTTTCTTGATGTGACATTAGGCCCGGAAAAACAGTCTCTGATTAATGATATTGACTGGAAGTATATTTACACCCTTAATATAGACAATGCTATCGAAAAGCACTCAAAATTTCGACCCATCTATCCGTATGATGCGGGGTTGAGTGATAATTCAAGGGGTTTCTCACCTGTATATAAGTTGCATGGCGACGTTTTTTATGAGGTGACTCACACTTCCGATAGACTGGTTTTTCGAAAAGCTTCCTACTTAGAGAGCATTCAAAGTAATCGAAGAATGTTGTCACTTCTTCAAGAGGATATGTTAAATAAGAATGTCATATACATTGGATGCTCACTCTCCGATGAGAATGATATCGCGTTTTTGGTCGCATCAAAAAATATTCCTGGCAAGGTTACTAGACGAATTGTATTTAGTAATGAAGAGCCTGACAGAATTGAAGCTTCGAAGCTGAAGAGGCATGGCGTGAATACCGTAATACTTATCGATAAAGGTGAGTATAGTCAGCCTTACAAGCTCTTGCAGGCAGCCTATCTTTTATCTGCCGAAAACGATAAGGAGATGGATAGGTTTGTTCTCGATTTAAAGTATCTTGGGAATGATCCAAAAAAGAATCAAGATTTTTTAATTCAGGGAGTAGCTGATGTCGGTTCTGAGCACGGTGGAAGTGCATCAGTACTGCCTTATTACTATGCCTCTCGAGATGTTGAACAGGAGCTTCTTGAGAGTACATTAGTAGGCGGGGTAGTTGTAGTATCCGGTCCTCGTGTGTCGGGAAAAACGCTACTCACTAGATCTGTTGTAGGTAAAATTAAGGATAGAAGAGTTTATTTTGTGGAATCTGGAACGGCTTTGGAGTCTACGTATTTAAATAAACTTATGGGGCTGAAGAATTCCGTTATAGTTTTTGATGTTAAGACTATCGATTTAGAGCTATCGAAGATAATTCGGAATAATGCGCTCTCTCTGAGAGGTAGTTCTACAACCGTGCTGTGCGTCGTAGACAGTTCGGATGGCGTATTGGTCGACGCGCTGAATTCGACGCGTTTAGTGGCTCTGCCGTTGGTGCAGGTAGACCGGAAGTTTTCTGCAAAAGAGAGTAGAACGGTCAATCAACGGTTTAAGTCGGTCCGTTGTCCATCCTTTCGTGGCGGACGGAAGTTGTTAGATAATTTATTCAATGCTTACAATGTCCTGGGTCAGGATACAGTAATTAAAAGGGTTCCTAAAGAAAAAGATTTCCTAGCACTGCTATATGTTCTCAGTGTAAAGCGAAAAGTAGACGGGGATTGGGTGAATTTTGTTAGCGCTTCACATACTCGTTTAGATGAGCTAATTTCAAAATCTATACCATATTTAGACTATGAGCGTGTGGGCCGTTCAGAGCTCGCGAGTCATGCTGGCTACAAGGTGGTGTGTAATTCTGAAGTCTGGTTGCTTGCGGTGCTTTCCGAACTCTATAGAGCTAGGGGCGTGGCTTGGTGTATTGACTCATTACTGGAGTTAGTTCGGGGTATTCCCCCCGAGGAATCTCGTCTAGCTATCGAACTAACGCTTTTTGATAATTTAAATTTTGCTTTTGCAGGTGATAAAGGAGGGGCCGCAGAGTTGATTATTGGGTTTTATGAACGGCTTGAAGATATTCGCGGCTCAGAAGCTGAATTTTTTGTTCAAAAAGCGAAGGCTTATTACAATATGTATCGTCAATCGGACGGTGTCGAAAAACTGGGAGACCGTATTCGAGAGCTTACTATCGCAGAAACTTGGGCGCAAAGTGAGCGCGATGAGGCAGCGGAGCGGAACATTCGTCACATAATAGCGTTAGTCTCCCTGCGCCGTGCTTATGACGATGCATACTCAACTACAGACTACGCCGTGGACGCGGTCAACAGGACTTGGAGGGCGCTAATCGAGGAGCATTTCAATTCGGCATATGTTGCGAAGCTAGCTGAAGGTAGTCTGCGTGGTAGCGACTACTTAGCCGGACTTTTGTTCGCGATTCAGACGGGTAAGCTAAGTGACGTGAGGATTTTACAAGTGAAAGATAAAATCGAATTCATCAGGTCTCGAACCCAGTCGTGAATTCAGATAATAAGTGCAACACCCATGGTGCATAGGAGAGAGGAGGCTAATCGCTGGTTTTGGTACGCTTCTTCTCGCCAAAGAAACAAAGCGATACACCATGAGATACCATAGATGGTCGCCCCCGTTTGCCAAGCTAATATGTCGTACTGGTTATCCAGGTCGAGATTGCAGCCATAGATCCGGACTGTGTCGGGGGTAATGAAACTCCCCTGTCCCTGATGGAATAGGCTGATGACATTGCTCAATCTGCTTGTCGAGCGTGGTGGTGACCTCGAACAAGTGCACCATGAGAGCTTGCAGTAGGCTCAACTGTTCACGAACAGCCCCGGCAACTGTTGCCGCACATGATGTATCCCCTAGGGAATGATGATGCCAAATTCGGCCAGCAATCCCCGAGTTTTATTGGCTTGCGCAGTGCGCTGCTTGATGAACCCCTGGCAATGCGTATTCCGGCGAAGTTGAACAGTCATTTCGGCCAACGTGAACACCCCTATCCTTAACGCATTCCCGTCATCCTGTATCTAGCTCGACTGTTCAACTTCCGTCAATATCACCTCCCTCTTTCGCATCGATTCCCCCCTTGAGTTGCAGCCGGTGGGCGTTGTGCATCAGCCTGTCTAGGATCGCATCCGCCAGGGGGTTGTCCTCCAAGCTCCCATACCACTCCTCCGTCGGCAGTTGGCTCACCACCACCGTCGAGTATTTCCCGTACCGATCATCCATTACCTCCAGCAGCCCGTTGCGCTGCTCTGCTGTCATCGCCTCCAGTCACCAGTCACCAGTCACCAGTCACTAACTCTATATCTTCACCATCCAATTGGACAAGCACTCAAGATGACCTTGCGTTATGTAACCACCGTGGTCGTACTTACCTTCTTAATAGCGTTCAGATTGGTGATCAGCTGTATACCGCTTGCCCTTGCGATAATAGGTTTAGGCGTTTTAGGACTGATTATTCATTGACTAGGTTGGATAGGTGGCTATCCGCTCAAACGACGGAGGAATGAAAGGCGCTCCGTGGATAACGTCCCCGCCCGCAGGCCGAACAGATTGCCTATGGACGGCCTACGGTTCGGATGTTCCCCACCTCGCAACGATCCCCTTTCTCGAATGACCATTGAAACTCAAAAGATTCCCATTGGCACTGTTATCTGAAATGGCTTGTTGCGCTTACCAGCGATGCCAGTCGGCCCAGCTTGATGGCGTCCTTGTTCAGTGCGACTACCTGCTTGCGAGTTATCGGCACTTCCTTATCGCCGCCGCCACGAAAGGCTGCTCTTGTTCGAATTTGGCCTTCTTGGCTGCCAGTTCTGCCCGCTCTCGAGCTGCCCTAACGTTGCTCTGCTGGCTGCTTAACCAGCGGGTCAGCCAACGTTCGTTCCACAGCTTTGTTTGACCCAGCACCGCGTGTGGAGGCGGGAGCTTTCCATCTGCCAGCCAGCGACGAAGAGTCGGACGGGATACCCCGCACCGCTCGGCGAGCTGCTCGGCATTCAGCATACCTTTCATCGAAAACCCTTATCGTTTCAGCATATGAAATATATAGTGATTGGTTAATGCGGAAAACGCAACGATATGAGCACCTTTTGACCGTAAATAATTCAGTTCTGAGCGGGTAGATTCTGGGGCACAAGTCAGGCGGGATAAGGTGCGGTGCGGGGTTATGGGCGGAAAAACATCAAAAAAACGGGCTGAATGTTAACTTTTGTCTACATCTGGAGGGAGCCGCCCTGTGGGATTGAGCTCGCCCCCTCTTCGGAATCGCTCCTATGCGGCGCTCCCTTCGCCTGCCGTCACTTTTGCCGTGCTGCGCTGGTCATCCCCGTTAAATGCGATTACCTTGCCCCCATCCTGGCGCAGGCGACTCAGTACGCGCTCCCCAAGGTAGAGTGACAACTCGGCCATGGGCAGGTTCGACAAGAAGATGGTCGGCTTCATGTTACGGTGACGACCGTCCAGCACCTCGAACATGAGTTGCATTTCGTTCTCGCTACCGGCTTGCACCCCCATTTCATCAATGACCAGCAGATCCAGGCTGGTGAGATAGTCGAGCACCGGCCCCTCGGACTTCTCGGACTTACGATCCCAGGTGGCGCGGATCTGGCGGAACATGCCGGACGCCGTGGTATAGCCAGCGGTCGGGTGGTTATACTTCTCGCCCTCCAGGGCCAGGGCGCTCGCCATGGTGGCAGATGCAATCAGGCTCTTTCCGGTGCCGGGCTTGCCCAGCATCACCAGGGACGGCGCCGGAGTGCCCTCCTTGATGGCCTTGATGATGATCTGCCCGTGGTCGATGGCCTTTTGCTGCTCAGGGGAGCGGGCCACCAGCCCGCCCAGAGTCCAGCCCAGCTCCCGCTCGGAGATCCCGGCATGTTGGCAACGGGTCAGCCAGTTGCGCCCAGCACGTTGACGCTGCACCTCGTCACGGTGCTCACGATCCAGCTTGCTGGCTTTCTGGCGGGCCGCATCTGCGCAGGCTTCGCAGCAATCCACCTCCTCGACCATGCCCCTGGTGTTCTGGTCACGGTAGCGGAAGCGGCCCATCAGGGGGTCTATCCCCTGGATGCGGGTCAGGTACGGGCCATGGGTCTGACAGGCCACCTCACGGGGATGGCTACCCTCTGCCACCAGCACTGTGACGCTGCGGCTCTCGGGCTTGATACCCTCGCCGGATTCAAGGGCCTTGATCTGCTCGTTGGTCATGAAAGCAAATTTGCTCATTACAGCTCTCCAGATTGGTATTCAGTGTTTGCGTAGTTGGTTTGCGTCGGCAGCTTCTTGGCCGGGGCGCTGGTGGCGGTGGAGTAATTCCCCTCCATCACTTTGATCATGTTCTTAGGCTCCAGCAGCCAATCCAGGCCGCATCCCTTCCAGCCTTGCAGGAATGCACTGGCGTTCACCTTGTCGAAGAAAGCAGCCCAGGCTTCCAGGGTGTTCAGCTCCAGCTCCTTGTCAGCCCACCGGCGCTTGATGGCGTTCTGCCGGATCGTGGTCATCTTCATTACCTTGGGCAGGTTGCCGCGTTTCTCGTTGAACAGGTCGATGATGGCTTGGCAGGGGATTACGTCCTTCTTCTGCCCAGCGCCATGGCCCTTGTCGCTGTCCATTTCAAGCAGACTGATTTGCTGATCGCCCGCGCCATCGCCAGATGGCAAAGAGCCCTTTTCCTGGTAGAGGGGTTCAGGTATCAGGGATCTGGAATCAGGATTCAGGAAGAGGGAATCAGCAGGAGCGATTCCGTTCTCCTCGCTATTACTCTCGATTACTCCAGATTTATCGCGATTAATCGTGAGTGCTTGCGAATCAACCGCTTGCGTACCCCCATCCCAGGCCGGGATGTCGCTACCCTTCTCCCTCTCGTTTTTGTGCGGGTTCTGGTGCTTGATGAAGTTGCAGACGGCAAGGCACTCCCGCCCCCCTGTCGTGTACCTCCTCACCACCCCCGCCGATACCAGTTCAGCGGTCAGGGCTTCCACATCGCACAGGTCATAGGGGAGCAGTTGGGCCTTGAGACGCTTCGGACGCCACTCCAGATCCCCCTTGTAATCGGCCTCCGTCCACAAGCCGATGAACAGCAGGCGGGCCAAGGGGGAGCACTCCCCTAACTCCTCATTGGCAAAGAAGGCGGGCTTGATGTTGCGGGCTCGACTCATGCGCCCCCCTTCTCGCTGGTGGCGATCAAAGCGCGAACCTTGGGGGCGTCATACCCCATGCCCTCAAACACCATTTGGGCAGCCCCGGCAATCACCTTCTCCTGCTTTGCCAGGTCGCGCTTGGCCTTCTTGCGGGCTGCCAGACGACGCCCGGCATCGCTGCCATCTGCCACGCTGGCCCGCTCCTGCTTGGTGTGTTCATCCATCATTGCCTTGAGGCTAGGAAGAGTAGCGATATAGAGCGCCATCTGGTTAAAGGCGCTGATGTAGCGTTCAACCAGCGTGGCGGCCTGCTTGCCTCCCAGGCGACCGGCCAGCATAACCAGCCCGTCCTTTGTTACCTGGTAAGCCCGTTGCATCTTGCCGTTGGCACCCCGGTAGAAGTAGCCCTCAAAATTGAGTGCTTTAAACTCGTTTGAAGCCTTCAGCTTGTCTATGGCTCTCAGCACGTTGTCATGCCGCTTGCCGAATACCTCGGCGATCTTGAGGCTGGTGGTAGTAGCCTTGCCGCGCGGGCCAGCGGTGATCAGGTCAATTTCAGGAAAAGCGGCGGCTTCCGGGTGGATACGGTCTTTGTTCATTTGGGGCTCACTTTATTGTTGAGTGCTTCCCGGTTGGTGGCCCTGGTGGTGGCCCTTTTGTCGGTCGGCGTTGTTCTTGTTGCTCAGCTCATGGCCAAGCCTTTGATGGTTCTGGCTGGTGGCTTATCAGGCCCCTGCCAGCCCTTCGCATTACGGATTCGGTGCGGGGTCTTAGGCGCTCGCAGCGGCGGCGATATAGGCATCCAGATCAGCGCGGCGGTAGCGAACCAGACGGGGCCCCATCTTCACTGGTTGGGGGAAGTTCGGAACGTCCTTGCGCCAGCGCCAAAGAGTCGGGCGGGAGATGCCAAACAGGGCGGCGGTTTCCTTGTCGGTCAGCAGGGGAGATTGGATTTCAGTGTTCATCTTTACCTCGTCAAATAGCTGTTTGTGTTTCAACGAGGGGGATTGTCGGGCTCTTCCGTTTTTGATGTGCGCTACCTAATCGCTACCTAACCACCCGGTACTGGTCAGCGCCAAGCCTCCTTCCTTGATTGCCTTTGAAATAACACGTCCTAATCGGGATTGAGCAGGAAGCTTTCTTTCATCAGGGTTGGCGTCTTTCAACAGCGAATGCTCAAGGTCAAGGATGGTTGCCGCCCAGCCCGCCGCAGACTTACACCCCTCCGGGCGCACCTCTTGCGCCTTGCGAGCAATGTTAATCACCCATTGCCGCTGTTCATTATGGCGATCGCGCAGCGCCTCGCTCCGTCTATTCTGCTCTGTCGGAGATGAGGTCGATTGATCAGACACCGGCTCAGCGCTTGGCTTCACCTCGCGAGGCTGCGGACATAACCGGTGCAGATCTTCGGCCATGACCCAGAGGCCATTGTCGTTGGCTGGACTTGGAAGGTTGCCACCGACGAACACCGGCCCGCCACAGTCATCACTCCACGCTGACAGAATCACGGGCGCGCCCTCCTTGCCACCCAGTTCCTTGAGGTTGTCAGCATCCACTTGCCAAAAACCACCAAGCGTAACCCATACGTCACGCCACCGGCTGGCTGCACCCTCTGGGACGCGACTGATAAACAGCTCTGCATCATGCCGCAGATTTTGGAATATCAGGCAATCGCCATCGCCAGGTCTTATACGCCACACGTGATCGCCCACACTGTCGCCCACCGCGACTGGAGAGGCCACGAGCTGAGCGACTCCGCAGAGATTCTCAAGGTAGATAAACAATGGTAACACCCCATCACCGGCCATACGCAGGATTGCGGCGGGTTCACAGCCTAGCACCCTGGCTGCTTCTTCAATGCTGTACCGGCTGATGGGAAGGCTCAATGCTGTGTTAGCGGTCATCACTTACTTCCCCCGAATTTCACCACAACCACGTTATCCGGCACGGCGGCGGTCTTAGGCTCCTGGACGATGTTGGCGGCCATCCAATCTCCCCAGTCGAGCCACAGGCGCCTCAACTTCTCGGCCTGCTCGCCTGCCTGATACGTCCGCACCAGACGATCTTGCACCTGATGGTTGAGCAGCTTCTCGATCAGGCGTTCGGACGCGTCCAGGTACTCACCGCATCCGGTTGCCACACTACGGCGCAGATCATGGACATGGAACGGCTCAAGCTCGGCGAGCTGCTTTACTCGGATGCGCTCTAGGGCTTTGGTCACGGCGTCGGCGGTGACAGCCACCATGGGGTTGCTGGTGGAGGCGAACACCCAGGCACCGGCAGACAGCTTGCGCTGACGCTCCAGGATCTCCATGGCAAGGGGGTGCAGGGTCACGACATGAGCCCGCCCGTTCTTTGTTACCGGGATAGTCCAGCGGTCGCCCTCGATCTGGTCGAATCGCATCCCGGCAGCCTCAGCGCGTCGAACGCCGGTCAGCATGATAAGGCGCAGGCAGTCGGCCACGGCCAGGGATGTTGCACTGGCCTCAGCATTCCCCAGGGTACGCCATAGCATGGCCAGTTCGTCCACCAGCAAATGGCGCTCACGGGGCTGGCCCATGGTGCCACCAACTGCGGCGGGTTTGATGGTGCGGGCAGGGTTCAGCTCGATGTGCTCCAAGTCCACGGCACGATCCAAGATCTGGTTCAGCAGGACAAGCGACTTGCGGGTCGCCTCCTGTGCACCTGTCTTTTCCAAGAACGAGAAGATCACCGACCGGGACAGGTCACAGACCCGAACCTTGCCGAGCTTCTTACCCAAATGGCCGTCGAACACTCGCTGATAGTCGAGCAAGGTACGGGCCGAGATCGGAGCGCCGCGCTTGGTCTTGGTCTTTGCCTTCATCGCCAGCCACTCGGCGAACAACTCGGCCAGAGTGGGCATGGCTATGTTCTTCACCTTGGCCGCGCTCAGGGTGGCCTTGGGGTCGATACCCTGCTTTACCATGGCGACCGCTTCGCCGTGCTTCTTCCTCGCGGCGGCCAGGCTGGTGGTCGGGAAGTAGCCCAGATCCAGATCAGGACGTTTGGCCCCCAGCCGGTAGCGATAGCGGAAACGCTTGGCACCGTCCTTCTTGATCTCCAGCCAGAGCCCGGCGCCGTGCTTGGACTTCACCGGGTACTTGTCGATGGTCTTGCCTTCACGGATGAAGGCCGCCTCGATCTCCTTGTGACTATCGAGCGGGGTGGTTGCTGTCTGCTCCGTCATCGTCGTTTATCTCGTTTTTAGGGCCACCGCAGGGGCCACCGGATGGGGTGAGATAGCAACGATAATCTATGAAACCTAAACAGCAGCTTGATGAAGATGAAAGCCACACCACCACTGGGCTGGAGTGCTAGTTAGCAGGGCCACCATGAAATGCGGTGAAACGTGAAAGGAGGGAATTCGTAATGCGAAGGTCGCAGGTTCGACCCCTGTTTCCGGCACCAGGTAAAACAAAGGGTTAGCTTCATTCAGACGCTAACCCTTTGTGCTTTTTGTGATGTGGGCCCCCGCCAGGGGCTCTGATTGTCCCCGCGAGCGCCCAGCCCATTTCTTTCATATACCGGCGATGTCCGGTTCTTCCATTCTGCCCCTTGCACGCCAGCCGGGAGGCTGAGCAGTCAAGGCGTGAGCCCCAGGCGAATGGCCCCAAGATGGCGGCACCTGGCCGGGCTTTGGCCGCTCGGGTGCGTCTTATTGCACGGCATAGATCTGGTCGAACACCCCGCCCTCCTTGAAGTGGGTGCTCTGGATAACAGGCCACTCGCCAAAGGTCTTCACCACGTTCAGGAAGGTGGCGTTCGGGAAGCGATCGGCAAATTCGGCGAGGATAGCCGGGCTTCGCGGGCGCAGGTAGTTGTTGGCGGCGATGCGCTGGCCTTCGTCAGACCACAGGTAGGTCAGGTAGGCCTCGGCCTCCTTGCGGGTGCCCTGCTTGTCGACCACCTTGTCGACGACCGCCACCGGGAGCTCGGCCACGGCGGTGACGCTCGGGTAGACCACCTCGAAGCTGCCGCGGCCGAACTCGCGGGCTATCATCTCGGCTTCGTTCTCGAAGGTGACCAGCACGTCGCCTATGCGGTTCTGGATGAAGGTGGTGGTGGCCGCGCGGCCACCGGTGTCGAGCACGGGAACTTGCTTGAACAGCTTGCCGACGAACGCCCTGGCCGCCTTCTCGTCGCCCCCCTGCTCCAGTACATAGCCCCAGGCCGACAGGTAGGTGTAGCGGCCGTTACCCGAGGTCTTGGGGTTGGGCACTATCACCTGCACCCCCTCCTTGAGCAGATCAGGCCAGTCCTTCAGCCCCTTGGGGTTGCCCTTGCGCACGATGAACACAGTGGCCGAGGTGAAGGGCGCGCTGTTGTCCGGCAGGCGGGCCGCCCACTCTTTCGGGACCAGGCCGCCATGCTCGGCCAGGGCATTGATGTCGGTGGCCATGTTCATGGTGATGACATCGGCGGGCAGGCCGTCGATGACTGCCCGCGCCTGCTTGCTCGAGCCGCCGTGGGACATATTGATCTGCAGCGGCTCGCCGCCTTCCGCCTGCCAGTGTTTCTGGAAGGCGGCGTTGTAGTCCTTGTAGAAGTCACGCATCACGTCGTAGGAGGCGTTGAGCAGGGTGGCGGCCTGGGCCATCGGGGTGAGGGCCAGTCCTGCGGCGAGCAGGGTGGCGGGCAGGAGTCGTTTCATTGCACGTCCTTGGAATGAGAGTCGAGTGACCAACTATAAGAGCCACCCATTTATTCTTTGAAAGAATAATTAGTGCGCAGCTTATGCGATTAATGGCATCCCCTCGGCCGGGCTCAGCGAACGAGCCGGATGCCGGCTGCGAGTCGGTCGCCGGTTTTCTCTGGCCGGTGATGACGGTAAGGGCTGGTGCACATCCTAGAAGGCGCTTGTGCAGGCTTGCTCCCGGTCTGGGCGGGTTTCTCCCCGCAACCAGGCTGTGCTTTGCATGGTCAATCGCACCTAAAAAAACAGGGCGAACCAGATGGTTCGCCCTGTGGCTGTCACGCTGTCAGCGAGAGAGACTAGCCCTGCCCTTCAAAGGCCGCCGGGGCCTCCTTGGGTGCCTGCCAGCCGCCACCGACCGCCTTGTAGAGGGCGACCTGGTTGCTGAGCTGGGCCAGGCGGGTGCTGATCAGCCCCTGTCTGGCGCTGAACAGGGAGCGCTGGGCATCCAGCCTCGTCAGATAGCTGTCCACCCCTTGCTCGTAGCGGAACTCCGCCAGCTTGAAGTAGGTCTGGTTGGCATCCACCAGATCCTGCTGGGCCTGCAGCTGCTGCTGGTAGTCCGCCTGGGCGCCGAGGGTATCCGCGACCTCCTTGAAGGCGGTCTGGATGCTCTTCTCGTAGCTCGCCACCGCCTGTTTGGTGCCGACCTCGGCCACATCCAGATCCGCAATGCGCTTGCCACCGTCGAAGATGGGCAGGTTTATCTGGGGCATGAAGGTCCAGGTGCCGGTGCCGCCGTCAAACAGCCCGCTCAGCTGGTTGCTGGCGGTGCCCGCCGTCGCGGTCAGCGAGATGGTCGGGAAGAAGGCGGCACGGGCCGCGCCTATATTGGCGTTGGCCGCCTTCAGGCTGTGCTCCGCCGCCAGTATGTCGGGTCGCTGTTGCAGCAGGCTGGAAGGAGCTCCCACCGGGATCGGCGCTAGCTTTACCTCGGCCAGGGTTGCCGGTTGGCCTTCCAGCACCGGCACTTCTGTGCCGAGCAGCAGGGCCAGACCGTTTCTGTCCTGTTTCACCTGACGCTGGTATTGCGCCTGGCTGACCCGGGCGTTCTCGAGCGCCGTGCGCCCCTGCGCCAGCTCCATCTCGGAAGCCGCCCCCAGCCGGTACTTGTGCTGGGTCAGGGCATAGCTCTCCTGCTCGGTCGCCAGCGTCGCCTGGCTCAGGGCCAGCAGCTCCTGATCCGCCAGCAGGGTGAGGTAGGCATTCGCCACCGAGGCGATCAGCGCTATCTGGGTGCTGCGCTGGGTCTCGATTTGCGCCAGGTAGTTCTCCAGCGCCTGATCTTTCAGGCTCTGGATCCGGCCAAACAGATCCAGCTCATAGGCGGTGATGCCGATGTCGGCGCCGTACTGGCTGCTGATGCTCCCCTGCCCCGTGCTGCTGAGATCGTCGGATCCCTGCTGACGGGTGCCGGAGCCGCTGGCGGCCAGGGTCGGCAACTGGGCCGCCCGCTGGATCCGGTATCTGGCCTCATAGGCCTCGACGTTGAGGGCCGCGAGCCGCAGATCCCGGTTGTTCTCCAGGGCGGTGTCGATCAGCTTTTGCAGTGCCGGATCCAGGAACTGTTGCTGCCAGGGCGCCAGCGCCCCCTGGGTGGCGAGGTTCTCTTGCCAGGAGGCGCCTTGCGGCACCTCGGGGCGTTGGTAATCGGGGGCCATGGAGCAGGCCCCCAGCAGCAGCGTCACACTCAGGGCGACCAGGGTCTTAGTCATGTTGGGTCTCCTTGGTCAGCGCGGCGCGCTCCTCGACTGAACTCTGTTTGGTGAAGTAACGCATCACCAGCACGAAGAACAGCGGCACGAAGAAGATGGCGAGCACGGTGGCCGTGATCATCCCCCCCATGACGCCGGTGCCGATGGCGTTGCGGCTGCTGGCGCCGGCACCTGTGCTTATCACCAGCGGCAAGACGCCGAGGATGAAGGCGAGGGAGGTCATCAGGATCGGACGCAGACGCTGACGGGAGGCTTCCACCACCGCATCGCCGAGCTTCATCCCCTTGTCATGGAGCTCCTTGGCGAACTCCACGATCAGGATGGCGTTCTTGGCCGACAGCCCGATAGTGGTGAGCAGGCCCACCTGGAAATAGACGTCATTCTCCAGGCCCCGCAGGGTGGCCGCCAGTATGGCGCCCAGCACCCCGAGCGGCACCACCAGCATGACAGAGAACGGAATGCTCCAGCTCTCGTAGAGGGCCGCCAGACAGAGGAAGACCACCAAGAGCGAGATGGCGTAGAGCGCCGGCGCCTGGGAGCCTGCCTGACGCTCCTGGAAGGAGAGCCCGGTCCACTCGATGCCTATGCCTTCCGGCAGTTGTTTCACCATCTGCTCTATGGCCGCCATGGCGTCACCGGTACTCTTGCCCGGCGCCGCTTCACCGACGATCTCCATGGCGGAGACACCGTTGTAGCGCTCCAGGCGGGGCGAGCCGAAGCTCCACTCGGTACTGGCAAAGGCGGAGAAAGGCACCATCTGGCCCGTGCTGTTGCGCACGTACCACAGCTTGAGATCCTCCGGGTTCATCCGGAAGGGGGCATCCGCCTGCAGGTAGACCTTCTTGACCCGGCCTCTGTCGACGAAGTCGTTCACGTAAGAAGAGCCCCAGGCCGCCGACAAGGTGTTATTGATGTCGCTGATGGAGAGCCCCTGGGCCAGCGCCTTCTCGTAATCGATCTTGATGTCGAGCTGGGGGGTGTCTTCCATCCCGTTCGGGCGCACCCGCACCAGGTTGGGATCCTGCGCCGCCATGCCGAGCAGCTGGTTACGAGCCTGCATCAGCTTCTCGTGCCCCAGACCACCGCGGTCCTGCAGGAAGAAGTCGAAGCCGGTGGCCGTGCCGAGTTCAGGGATGGGAGGCAGGTTGAAGGCAAACACCTGCGCCTCCTTGATGCTGAACAGATACCCCATGGCGCGGCCTATGATGGCATTGGCGCTGCGCTCTTCCCCTTTACGCTCGCTCCAGTCCTTCAACTTGATGAAGGCCATGCCGCTGTTCTGGCCGCTACCGGCGAAGCTGAAGCCCGCCACCGTCAGCACCGAATCGACGTTGTCCTTCTCGTTTTCGAGGAAGTAGTCGCGCATGTCGGCCAGCACCACCTCGGTACGCTCCTTGGTGGCCCCCACCGGCAGCTGCACCATGGACATGATGACCCCCTGATCCTCTTCCGGCAGGAAGGAGGTGGGCAGGCGCATGAAGAGCACCGCCAGCACCGCCAGCATGGCCAGGTAGATGATGCTGTAACGGGTCCCCTGCTTGATCACCTTGCGCACGCCGTTCTGGTAGCGGTTGGCATTGGTGTCGAAGAAGCGGTTGAACCAGCCGAAGAAGCCGCGCTGGGCACCGAACTCCCCGTGTTTCATGGGTTTGAGCAGGGTGGCACAGAGCGCCGGGGTCAGGATCAACGCCACCAGCACAGAGAGCACCATGGCCGAGACTATGGTGAGGGAGAACTGGCGATAGATGGCGCCGGTCGAGCCGCCGAAGAAGGCCATGGGCACGAACACCGCCGACAGCACCAGGGCGATGCCCACCAGGGCGCCGGTGATCTGGGTCATGGACTTGCGGGTCGCTTCAAGAGGGGAGAGCCCCTCCTCGCTCATCAGCCGCTCCACGTTCTCCACCACCACGATGGCGTCATCCACCAGCAGGCCGATGGCGAGTACCAGACCGAACATGGTCAGGGTGTTGATGGAGAAGCCGAAGGCCGCCATGACCCCGAAGGTACCGAGCAGCACCACGGGCACCGCTATGGTCGGGATCAGGGTCGCCCGGAAGTTCTGCAGGAACAGATACATGACGCAGAACACCAGGAAGATGGCCTCGATCAGCGTCTGCACCACCTCCTCGATGGAGATCTTCACGAAGGGCGTGGTGTCGTAGGGGTAGACGATCTCCATGTTGGCCGGGAAGTACTCGGAGAGCTCACCCAGCTTGGCCCGGACATGCTCGGCGGTGTCCAGGGCGTTGGCACCGGTCGCCAGCTTGATCGCCACCGCCGCCGTGGCCTGGCCGTTGTAGAGCGCGGTCGCGTCGTAGTTTTCACCGGCGAGCTCGACCCGGGCCACGTCCTTGAGCAGCACCTTGGAGCCGTCCTGGTTCACCCGCAGCAGTATGTTGTTGAACTCCTCCGGGGTGGAGAGACGGGTCTGCCCCATGATGGTGGCGGTGAACTGCTGATCGTTCACCGCAGGGGTGCCCCCCAGCTTGCCGAAGGCCACCTGGGCGTTCTGGGCCTGGATGGCGGCCTGCACGTCTCCCGGGGTCATCTGTACCCGGTTGAGCTTGTGGGGATCGAGCCAGACCCGCATGGAGTACTGGCTGCCGAACAAGGTGATGTCACCCACCCCGTCCAGCCGGCTCAGGGGCTCCTTGATGTTGGAGACCACGTAATCGGCGAGATCGTCGTTGGTCATGCTGCCATCGGTGGAGATGAAGGCGGCCACCATCAGGAAGCTGCTGGAGGTCTTCTGGACCCGGACACCCTGCTGCTGCACCTCTTGGGGCAGGAGCGACATGGCCTGCTGCAACTTGTTCTGCACCTGCACCTGGGCGATGTCGGGATCGGTGCCCGGCTTGAAGGTGAGGGTCACACTGACGTTGCCGGAAGAATCCGACTGGGCAGACATGTAGAGCAGGTGATCCAGCCCCGTCATGTTCTGTTCGATGATCTGGGTCACCGAGTCTTCCACCGTCTTGGCGGACGCCCCCGGGTAGCTGGCGGAAATGCCGACGGCCGGCGGGGCTATGGTCGGGTACTGGGCGACCGGCAGGCCTATGATGGCCATGGCCCCGGCCAGCATGATCACCAGGGCAATCACCCAGGCGAAAATGGGTCTGTCTATGAAAAATCGTGCCATGAGGCGACTACTCCATCCTACTGCTTGGTGACCGGGGTCTGATTGGCCTGTGTGGTCGTGGTGTTGCCGGTGCGCTCAGCGGGCGCCACCACGGCACCGGGTTTGACCTTCTGCAGACCGGCCACTATCACCTTCTCGCCGGCATCGAGGCCGGACTCCACCACCCAGCTGTCGCCAACCACGCGGCTGAGCTGCACTTCCCGCAGCTCGACCTTGTTGTCCGCGGTCACCACCATGACGGTGGCACCGCCTTTGGGCGTGCGGGTCACAGCGGTCTGCGGCACCAGCAAGCCTTGCGGGCGCTCGCCCTCTTGCAGGGTGGCGCGCATGAACATGCCGGGCAGCAGCAGATCATGGGGATTCGGGACCAGGACCCGCAGGGTCACCATGCCGGTGGTCTCGTCCACTGTCACGTCGGAGAACTGCAATGAGCCCTCTTCGCTGTACTGGCTGCCATCTTCCAGCTGGAAGCGCACCTTGGCGCCCTTGCTCTCGTCCTGGACGAGCTTGCCGGCAGCAACCTGGCGCTTGAGGCGCAGCAGATCGGCGGTGGACTGACGCACGTCCACATACATGGGATCGAGCTGCGAGATGGAGGTGAGGCTGTCCGCCTGCTGGGCGGTGACCAGGGCACCCTCGGTCACCGCAGACTTGCCGATGCGGCCGCTGATGGGGGCCGTGATCCGGGTATAGGCCAGGTTGATGTTGGCGCTCTGCAGGGCGGCCTTGGCGGCCCCGATCTCGGCAACCTGCTGCTTCCAGGCCGCGTCGGCGTCGTCATACTCCTGACGGCTGATGGCTTTCACCTTCACCAGCTCGGCATAACGCTGGGCCTTGAGGCGGGCGCTCTGCTCGTTGGCCTGCGCCTTGGCCAGATTGGCCGCGGCCGAGGCGACGGCGGCCTGATAGACGGCGGGATCGATCTGGTACAACAGCTGGCCGGCCTTGACGTCGCTGCCTTCGGTGAACAGGCGCTTGAGGATGATGCCATTCACCTGGGGACGCACCTCGGCCACCCGCAGGGGGGCGGTGCGGCCGGTGAGCTCGGACATGAGTTGCAGCGGTGCGGCATGGAGAGTGACCACGTCCACGGCGGCAGGCGGCATCTCGCCCGCCCCTTGCCCGGCCTCGCCCTTGTCGCCACAACCAGCCAGCAGGCCGCTTGCCAACAAGGCAAGGCCCACCGAACGTGCGAGAATGTGTTTATGCATGGAGTTTCTGAGCCTCTGTTTCAAACAAAAAAAACCACAAAACCACAGGGTTTATAGGGCCCCTGTTGGTAAAACTGCGAAGATGAGGCAATATACATACATTCATAAATGTATGTAAGTAACTTTTTCCCCTTTTAACAGGTACGGATCCGATGGCCAGAAGAACCAAAGAAGAAGCGCAGCAGACCCGCTGCCACATCATGAGCACGGCCCTGAATCTGTTCTGCCAACAGGGATTGGCGAAGACCAACCTGACCGACATCGCCAAGGCGGCAGACCTGACCCGGGGTGCCATCTACTGGCACTTCAAGAACAAGGAGGAGCTGTTCGTCACCCTGTGGGAGGAGCTGTGCGCCCCCCTCTCCCACCAGCTCGATGCCTGTGTGGATGAGCAGGAGCCGGATCCCCTCGGCAAGCTGCGCCTCTTCCTCAAGGAGGTGATATGCAAGATCAGCACAGAACCCGCCCACCAGCAGATGTTCACCATCATGTTCAATCTGGAGTCGCTGGAAGGAGAGGCCATCTCCCTGCGGGATCACATGCGTCAGCAATCCATCAACTTCTTCCGGGATCTGGAGATCACCCTGGGCAACGCCGTGCGCCTCGGCCACCTGCCCCAAGGGCTGGATCTGCGCCGTGCCACCACGCTGCTGCACTGCACCCTGGACGGTTACATCATCAACTGGCTGCACTTCCCGGAGCGCATCAACCTTATTCAGGAGGCCGACTTCCTGCTCGACACCCTGTTCGGCCTGCTCGCCAACCCCTCGCCCTCGCTTCTGCGCCGCCCCTGATGGCGCTGGCGCCGCCAAGGGCCGGGGAGGATCCTCAGCAGATCTGAACAGAGCGGGGCAAATTTGCTAGAGTAGCCGCCCACCTTAGAGACGAGCCCTATGCCACTGTCACTCTCACCCGCCCAAGGCACCCAAAACGCTGCCCTTCAGGCGCCCCGCCCCGCCCTCATCGGCCAGGCCCACTCCCCCTTCCTGGCCCGCCTGCAGCCGGGCGCCCACCTGCTGGAAGCCGGCTGCGGCGCGGGGGAGGATCTGCACCATTTTCGGGAGCTGGGGTTCATGGTCACCGCCTTCGATGCCAGCCTGAGCCAGGCCAGCGCCGCCTCGCGCCTGTGCGGCCAGCCGGTGCGGGTCTGCCGCTTCGAGCAGATGCACAACGTGCTGCCCTATGACGGCATCTGGGCCAGCGGCTCGCTGCCCTGCCTGACCGAGGATGAGCTGGCCCCTGCCCTGATGCACCTCGCCGGCCTGCTCAAACCCCAGGGGCCCCTCTACTGCTCCTTCCCCTATGGCGAGAGTGAACCCGCCAGCCCCTTGCCCCCCTCACAGGAGGAATATCCGCTGCTGACCCGGCTCGATGAGGCCCGGTTGACGCAATTGATCGCCCCCCTGCCGTTTGAGCTGCATCAGAGCTGGTGCAGCCAGGATGCGGTGCACGGCCGCTGGCTCCATGCCCTGCTGATCCGCGACCCCAATCCAGCCACAATTAATCAATATCGCGGCCGTCGTTCCAGACAGGGTGCCCGACGTGATTCAGCATCCAGATAACAATATTTAACTCTGAGTTAACCAGGTGATGGCAGACAAGATGCGGCATTTGTGTTAAAAAGCGGCATTAAAATCAAGATTAAATAACAAAACAGACACCAACACCTGGATTCCCCCATGAAACTCGTCCTCAATCTGATTGCCGGCATCCTCGCCGGTCTCCTGCTCGGCCTCTACGCCCCGGAATGGGTCGCACGGGTGCTGTTCACGGCCAAGACAGTGATAGGTCAGCTGATCACCTTCACCATTCCGCTCATCATCCTGTTCTTCATCATGAGCGGCATCGCCAGCCTGCCGAAGAACTCCGGCAAGCTGCTCGGCAAGACGGTGGCCCTCTCCTACTGCTCCACCATACTGGCGGGCCTGTTCGCCTTCACGGTGGCGAGCCAGCTGATCCCGCAGCTGACCACGGCCGCCGAGCCCACGGCGCAAGCCGCCATCAAGCTCAGCTCCTACATCAACCTCGAGATACCGCCGCTGTTCGGGGTGATGTCGGCACTGGCCGCCGCCTTCGTGTTCGGCATCGGCATCAGCGCCACCCAGGCCACCGACCTGCGCCGGGTCGCCGATCAGGGCCGTGACATCATCGACCGCCTGCTGGCCCGCGTGATCATCCCGCTGCTGCCCTTCTACATCGCCGGCGTCTTCGTCGAGATGACGGTGGAAGGCACAGTGTTCGCCACTCTCAAGACCTTCGGCGTGGTGCTGGTGATGGCCATCGTCATGCACTGGCTCTGGCTCTCCGTGCTCTTCATCGGCACCGGGCTGGCGCTGGGCCGCTCCCCCGCCATGCTCATCAAGAACATGCTGCCCGCCTACTTCACCGCGCTCGGCACCATGTCCAGCGCCGCCACCATCCCGGTGGCCCTGCAGGCCAGCAAGAACAACGGCGTGAGCGACGGCATCGCCAACTTCACCGTGCCCCTGTGCGCCACCATTCACCTCTGCGGCTCCACCATCACCCTGGTAACCTGCGCCACCGCTGTGATGTTCCTCTCCGAGCATCTGGCCATCCCGGGCTATGGCACCATGCTGCCCTTCATCATGATGCTCGGCGTCATCATGATTGCGGCGCCGGGAGCCCCCGGTGGCGGCGTCATGTCGGCGCTCGGCCTGCTCACCTCCATGCTCGGCTTCGGTGAGGCCTCCATCGCCCTGATGATCGCCCTCTACCTGGCCCAGGACAGCTTCGGCACCGCCTGCAACGTCAC
>RCUQ01000359.1_pt1 | contig 21571 bp, 11 predicted proteins | sample 2166351 | NCBI WGS metagenome assembly RCUQ01 (sample SAMN09932597, study PRJNA488358) | compost metagenome | feature: garden; material: soil; isolation source: compost soil in acetonitrile-enriched culture | place: Germany: Experimental Botanical Garden Goettingen | collected 2016-01-27
ATAAGCCACCAAAACAATGTGACATGCCAGAGATAAGCACGTGGCATGCCAACCCTTAAGATTGCGGAAGATTGCACTCTGATAAGTCGCGTGGACGCTAGCTCTTACTGAGCAATTTCCGTACTCGCTATGGCTTGTGGCTCGGCCTGACTATGCGCAAGCCTGCTGTGCAGATTTGTGCAGGCGCTATGAGTGAGGTGGAGAATTGCCCAATCTTGGGGGCATGCTTTGGTGCAAGGCAGCATTTGCTTGCGCAGCGACGCCGGAAATGTGCACAGGCGTCAATCCGGCGAGGCCGGCAGACGAAAAAGGACGCGACAAATAAAAAAGCACCCGCGCGGGGTGCTTTGACTTATGGTGCGTATATGGCAGCGCGCCCTGCCCTGGCCAATTATCTTTGCATCGCCTTGAAGGCTTGCTCGATATCGGCAATCAGGTCTTGCGGATCTTCCAGCCCTATATTCAAACGCACCAACTGGCCCTGATGCGGCCAACTATTGCGCATGCTCTGCATCCGATATGGCACCGCCAGACTATGTACCCCGCCCCAGCTGAAACCGATTTTAAAAAGTTGCAGGCTGTCGACAAAGCGGTCGGTCTGTTCTTCGCTGTAGCGCGGGTCAAACAAAACAGAAAATAAACCACCGGCACCACTGAAGTCACGCTGCCAGATCGCATGCCCCGGGCACCCCGGCAAAGCAGGATGCAGTACCGTCGCAATCTCGGCGCGCGTTTGCAGCCATGCGGCGACGGTGCGGGCGGCGGCATCATGCGCTTCGAAGCGCAGCTTCATGGTCGGCAAGCTGCGCAACACCAGATAAACATCGTCCGCCGCCACACCGAAGCCCAGCCGCATATGCGCGGTTTCCAGACGTCGATTCAAGGCCGGGTCTTGCGTGATAACGGCTCCCATCAGCACATCCGAGCCGCCGGACTGATACTTGGTCAGTGCCTGCATGATGATATCCACACCCAGCTCGAAGCCGCGCAAGGCCAGACCGGCCGACCAGGTATTGTCCAGCGCGACCAGTACACCCCTTGCATGGGCGGCGGCGCAGATTGCTGGCAAATCCGGGATTTCCATCGAGACTGAACCCGGTGACTCGGTCCAGATCAGGCGGGTATTGGCTTGGATCAAATCGGCAATGCCGCTGCCTATCAGCGGATCGTAATAGCGTGCGGTGATACCAAAGTCTTGCTGTAACCAATTCGCCAGTTCGCGATTCGGGCCGTAGACATTGTCGGGGATCAGGACGTCATCACCGCTTTTGAGGAAGGCGAAGTCGACCAGTGCAATTGCCGCCAGACCGCTAGGCGCCAGTACGCAATGCTTGCCGTCTTCTATCGCGGCCAGCCGCGCTTCCAGCGTGAAGGTAGTCGGTGTGCCGTGCAAGCCGTAGGTATAGGCATTCTTGTCCTGCCAGTTGCGCGAGCGCATGCTGGCAACATCTTTGAACAAAACAGTGGAAGCGTGGTGAATGGCTTGCGGCAGTGCGGAGAAACCCTCCGGCGCGCGATAGTCATTGTGAATTAATGACGTCTGTAACGAAGGTCGATCAGTCACGCGCGCTCCTGGGGTGAATTATGCTGAAGTAAATTACGGTTTTGCAGTATCCGTTTTAGATGCGCTGCCAGTGGCTTTCTTTGCCGCATGCGCGGTAGTTACCGGTTTTGCTTGCGCAGCTTTTTGCACTACGGCTTTCAAGGTAAATGGCTTGGTGATCGAACCATCGGCCGACATCCAGCTGCCGACCAGCGTTTCGCCTTCCAGCTTGCCATCCCATTGACCGGAAATATTGGTACCGTTTTCCGACTCTTCCATGAAGAGCTGATCACCTTCAATTTCACCAGCCAGCAGGATTTTGTGCGAATTGCCGAAGATGAAGTACTCGCCTTCTATGCCTTCTTCGATGTCGGCTTTCGGACGGATATTAACTTGCACATTGATATCGCCAACCACACCACGGAAGAATACCGGCTTGTGAAACAAGGCTGGAATGCTGCTGGCAGCCGGTGCGGCAGCCGTTGGCGCTGGTGCCGTCACTTGGGCCGACGCAGTGTTACTCAGACACGCCAGCGCGAGCATGCTTGTGAGCCAGACTTTTTTCATCATGCTTCGGCCCACAGATCATGCGCATCAGCCGCGGTGATTTTGACGTCAACAAATTCGCCGACTTTCAATTTCAGATGCGGTTCATACGGTGGTTTGACGTAGACCACGCCATCGATTTCCGGTGCATCGGCAGCTGAACGTGCGACGCCGCCATTGCGATTGACTTCATCGACCAGCACGCGCATGGTTTTGCCGACTTTGGCTTGCAGGCGTTTTTTCGAGATTTCTTCTTGCAGCAACATGACGCGACCACGGCGCTCTTCACGTACTTCTTCCGGTACGGCGTTCGGCAAATCGTTCGCTGTTGCGCCTTCTACCGGCGAGTAAGCAAAGCAACCCAGACGGTCAATCTCGGCTTCTTTCAGGAAGTCGAGCAGGTATTCAAATTCAGCATCGGTCTCACCCGGGAAACCGGCAATGAAAGTCGAACGTATGGTCAGATCAGGGCACATCGCGCGCCATGCCTGGATGCGCTCAATATTTTTTTCGCCACTGGCCGGACGCTTCATGCGCTTGAGCACATCCGGATGAGCATGCTGCAGCGGCACGTCCAGATAAGGCAGGATCTTGCCTTCGGCCATCATCGGGATGATCGCATCGACGTGCGGGTATGGATAAACATAGTGCAAGCGCACCCATGCGCCGTATTGTTTGGCCAGATCACCCAGCGCATCCACCAACTGCGTCATATGGGTCTTGACCGGCTTGCCGTTCCAGAAGCCCATGCGGAACTTGACGTCCACGCCATAGGCGCTGGTGTCTTGCGAGATGACCAGCAATTCTTTCACGCCAGCCTTGAACAGGTTTTCCGATTCCAGCATGACATCCGCAATCGGACGCGAGACCAGATCGCCGCGCATCGATGGAATGATGCAAAAGCTGCAACGATGGTTACAACCTTCAGAGATTTTCAAGTAGGCAAAATGCTTGGGTGTCAGCTTGATACCCTGCGCCGGTACCAGATCGATAAACGGCGCATGCGGTTTAGGCATGTGTTTGTGCACGGCATCCATCACCTCGCCCAGTGCATGCGGGCCGGTAACGGCCAATACCTTAGGGTGCACTTTCTGGATGATGTCGTCGCCGTCGGCGTCTTTTTTTGCCCCCAGGCAACCAGTCACGATGACCTTGCCATTTTCATGCAGGGCTTCGCCGATCGCATCCAGTGATTCCTGAACGGCAGCGTCGATAAAGCCACAAGTGTTGACAATGACCAGATCTGCGCCGTCATAAGACTTGGCAGTGTCATAACCTTCCGCGCGTAGCTGGGTAAGGATTTGTTCTGAATCGACCAGAGCTTTCGGACATCCGAGGGAAACGAAGCCGATTTTGGGTGTTGCTTGAAGAGCGTTGGTCATGGCTGAGGCGGGCAAGAAGCTGGCTGTAGAAACGAAGCCACTATTGTACCCTTTTGCCCGCTACACCCGCCACTAGCCGTGGCATGGGTGCGCAGACCTGCTAACTTAGCACTGCGTTGGCACTTACTTGTTGTTTTTATCGTCTGAAGGAGGGGCTGGCGGAGCAAACGGGAAGGCGCCGAACATGTTTTTCGACTGTGTTTGCATCTGTTCCTGCATTTGCACGAACAGGCTTTTGCTCTGATCGATGTAATTGCTCATCATGCCTTGCATGATAGGGCCTTGCACATTCATGAACTGAGTCCACATTTCCGGGCTGAAAGGCTTGCCTTCGTACAGGTCCTTCGAGTTTTCGGTCAGTTTGTTCTGGATATCGATGAAGGCCTGGATGTTTTTCTCCAGATAAGAACCCATCATGCCCTGCATCGCGTGGCCGTAGTAACGAATGATCTGCGACAAGGCAGCGCTGGAAAACATAGGGGAGCCGTTGGCTTCCTCTTCCAGAATGATCTGCAACAGGATGCTACGGGTCAAGTCTTCATCGGTCTTGGCATCAAGCACGGAAAACTGCTCGCTATCCAATACCAACTGTTTGACATCGGCGAGCGTAATGTAGGAACTCGTCTGCGTGTCATACAGGCGACGATTTGGATACTTCTTAATCAAGCGCTCGGAGATTTTTTTTGTACTCGTCATTAGTCATCCCAACTAGTTGCGTCACAACGCGTTTGTATCAATCGGCCAAAAAGCCAGCAAAGTCTACCTCGACAAATCATTATAGTGCGAAAAAACAAAGGTTTAGGCAACATTACGCGACACCTTGACCCACCTCAAGATCAGACAAAATAGCTGCCACAAGTGTCAACAACGCGTTATGCTGCCTTCGCCTTAACATAGCGCCCCGGCGCCTGCTCTATCGGTTTGAACTTGGCATTGCCCAGCTTGCTGCGTGCTTTGACCTGAGCACCGGAATGAGCGGCCAGAAACTCTATCCACGCTGGCCACCAGCTACCGGGCACTTCCTGTGCTCCAGCCAGCCATGACATCGCGTCCTGCGCGCCGTCTGCATCCCCATCATTGATCCAGTACTGCTTGCGTGCCTTGGCCGGTGGATTGATGACGCCGGCAATATGCCCGGCCGCACCCAATACAAAGCGATTTTGCTGCGGTTTTTTGCGATTGAGGATATGCACCGATTCATAGGCACTGGTCCATGGCACGATGTGATCTTCGCGTGAACCAAAAATAAAGCTGGGCGCGTCGATCTCGCGCAAATCGATAGGCTTGCCGCCCAACATGCACTCACCGAATTGCTTCAGCTTGTTTTCCAGATAGGTGTTGCGCACGTACCAGCAGTACATCGGGCCCGGCAGATTGGTACTGTCGGCATTCCAGTACAGCATATCGAAGGGGGCCGGATTCTCACCCTTCAGATAATTCGACGCGACATAATTCCAGATCAATTCATTCGAGCGCAAGCTGGCAAAAGCGGCGTTGAAATCGATGCCCTTCATCAAACCGCCGCTGCCTATCTCTTGCTCTATCTCCTTGATTTTCTTTTCATCGATATAGACATCGAGCAAGCCGGTATCGGAGAAATCAAGGAAGGTGGTCAACAAGGTCAGACTCGCAGCCGGTTCTTCGCCACGCGCGCAGGCCAGCGCCAGCGCATTCGTCAGCATGGTGCCGCCTACGCAAAAGCCCAGCACATTGATTTTTTTCTGCGCGGTAATCGCTTGTGCCGTGTGGATCGCCTGCAGCACGCCGTTTTCGATGTAATCATTCCAGGTCGCGTGGGCAATTGAGGCATCGGCATTTCGCCACGAAATCAGGAACACCGTATGTCCCTGCTCCACCGCATAACGGACGAAGGAGTTATGCGCCTGCAAATCAAGAATGTAATATTTATTGATGCATGGTGGCACCAGCAACAATGGCCGCGCAAAGACGGTATCGGTCAGCGGCTTGTATTGCAGCAACTGGAACAATTCGTTTTCAAATACCACCGCACCTTCGGTGATCGCGACATTGCGTCCGACTTCAAACGCCGTTTCATCGCTTTGCGAAATCCGGCCTTTTTGCATGTCGGCAAACAAGTGTTTCAAACCATTGGTGAGACTCTCACCCTTGGTCTCGATCAACTTTTGCTGCGCTTCCGGATTGGAAAACAGAAAGTTGGCCGGCGACATTGCATTCACCATTTGCTCTATGGCGAAACGGATTTTTTGCTTGGCTTTAGGTGGCACTTGTACCGCATCGGCCATCGCGGTGAGGAATTTGGCATTCAGCAAATAGGCGGCGGCATTGAACGCGTGCATGCTGCTCGATTGCCAGGCCGGATCGGTAAAACGCTTATCGGAGGCCGGTGGCACTTGGGCGGTCAACATCTGCTGCCACAGGGTCATGAATTCTTGCGCGTAATCACTTTGCAGTTGCGCTGCCAATGCCGGATCTATGCCCATCTGCATCTCGGCCCCGAACATGGCGTGCGGGGATGATTGTTGCTGATTCATGCTCGCTCCTCGTTTTTTCGAGTATCTTTGCGGTTTGAATTTCATCCACCGCAGATATCTATGTACATCATCGCCATCGGCTGGATCTATGTCGTCTTCATGATGGCGATTACCGAAACTTCGGTCGTCGCTGGAATTATGACTTTTTTACTCTATGGTGTCTTGCCCGTTACGATTATTGTATACGTGATGGGCAGCGGTCAACGCAAGCGTAAACGTCAGGCAGCAGAAATGCAGCGCCGTGCCGAACTGCAAAAATCACAGGAAGTAAAAACCGACGCAGCAGAACGCCCGCCGGAAGTTTGAAGACGGATGCGCGAAGCACCCTGCCGCTCTATCTGAGCCAGATCAGCGCCGCCATGCGCCCGGTCACGCCATCACGCCGATACGAGAAATAGCGCTGCGGCTCGCTCACCGTGCAAGCTTGCCCGCCACTGACTTTATGCACATCCAGCGCAGCCAAGGTCAGGCGCGCCAACTGGTAGATATCGGCCAGGTACTTGCCGGGCTTGCCCGCTATCGCTTTGAAGGCAGTCGCCGCCGCCGGATTCTTCGCGACAAAAGCCTGCAATACATCCTCGCCCACTTCAAATTGCTGCGGCCCGATCGCAGGTCCCAGCCATGCATGCAATTCGGCAGCGCCGGCGGCACGCATATGCGCCACCGTATTTTCCAGTATCCCGCCTGCCAGACCACGCCAGCCCGCATGCGCCGCACCCACCACGCGCCCGGCGCTATCGGCAAACAGCACCGGCAGGCAATCTGCAGTCATGATTGCGCACACCACGCCGGCTTGCGTGGTGTAGCTGGCATCGGCTTCCGGCGCACCGGACACCTGTGCCGCATCCAGTACGGTGGTCCCATGCACCTGCGTCAGCCACGCCGGTTCGGCTGGCAACTGGCGCTGGATTTGCGCCCGGTTATGTTCGACATGCGCCAGCGCATCACCGACATGGACGCCGAGATTGAGGCCACCGCCACCCTGACCGTCATCGTAAGGCGCAGGACTGATGCCGCAGGCACGGGTAGTCGCCAGCGCACCCACTGCTGGCAAGGACCTACCCCACTGCGGAAGTATCAGTTCCATGATGCGACCATTTCATTCATACGAATTTCAACGCGGGAAGCAAACCGGCAGTCGAAGCTGCGCGCCTTAGTCCGGGGTTTGATAAGTTTTGATACCAGCACGTGTGATCAGATCCGCAAAGTCTTGCGGCAGCTCGCTCTCCCATTCGACCGCCAGTCCGCTGACCGGATGGATCAGCCCCAGACGACGGGCATGCAAGGCCTGACGCGGGAAGACCGTCGTCAAATGCTGTTTGCCATACAAACCGTCACCGACCAGTGCAAAGCCTATCGATTGCATATGCACGCGAATCTGGTGGGTACGACCGGTTTCCAGACGACATTGCATCAGGCTGACCGGACGGCCATCCAGCATGCCGGTGGCGACCCGGTGGAAATGCGTGACCGCAGGTTTAGCGGTCAGGTTTTCCGAGACCGCCATCTTGATACGGTCACGCGCATGGCGGCCAATCGACGCATCTATCTTGCCGTTAATATTGGGCGTACCCCATACCAGCGCCAGATATTCACGCTTGACGGTACGTGCCTGCAACTGGCGCACCAGATCCGTATGCGCAATCAGGGTCTTGGCTACCACCATCAAACCGCTGGTGTCTTTATCCAGTCGGTGCACGATGCCAGCGCGTGGCACGCCAGAAATCGACGGAAAATAATGCAATAAGCCATTCAGTAAGGTGCCGGACCAATTGCCGGCAGCCGGATGCACCACCAGACCGGCTGGTTTATTAATCACCAGCATCTCGGCATCTTCATGCACGATGGCCAAATCCATAGGTTCAGGCTTGAAAGCCTGCTCTTCCGGGGCTGGCTGCGGGTAAATGATGACTTTTTCGTCACCGTAGACTGTCATTTTCGCGCGGGCAACTTCACCATCCACGCTGACGTGACCGCCATCTATCCATTGCTGCAGGCGGCTGCGGGAATACTGTGGAACCAGGGTCGAAATGACCTTGTCCAAACGGACGCCGCAGACCTCGGGGCCCAAATCCAGTTCTATCGGGGGCAGCTCCAGCGCCAGGTCGTCGCCATCATCCACGCCCTCCAAATCACTTTCAGGCATGGTTTTATTCAAAATCGGTGTATCGGTTGGTATCACTACAAGTCCCATCGGCTATAATCATTCATTGTCTAGCGGCATTCTCGCGAAATCTCATGCAAAAACCAATGCTAAAAATTACCATCGTCGCTCTCGCCTTCCTACTGTCCGCATGTAGCCTCACACCCGACAAATTCGACGAGACCAAAAACTGGTCTCCGTCCAAATTATACTCGGAGGCTCGTGAAGAGATGAACGTAGGTGACTACACCAAGGCCATCTCCCACTTCGAAAAGCTGGAATCACGTTATCCGTTCGGCACTTTTGCACAGCAAGCGCAGATGGAAATCGCCTACGCCTACTACCGTCAGGGCGATCAGCCACAGGCGCTGGCAGCCGTTGAGCGCTTCATCAAGCTGCATCCGGATCATCCGAACGTCGACTATATGTACTATTTGCGTGGTCTGATCAACTTCAACGACAAAGTCAGCATTTTTGACTTCCTGTCGCGTCAAGACCCGACCGAACGTGATCCAAAAGCCGCGCGCGAAGCCTTTGACTCGTTCAAATTGCTGACCGAACGCTTCCCGGACAGCAAATACACACCGGATGCTACCGCCCGCCTGTCTTATCTGGTCAACGGTATGGCGCAATACGATGTGCACGTCGCCAACTACTACCTGCGTCGTGGTGCTTATTTGGCGGCCGCCAACCGTGCGCAGCAGGCAGTCAAGAACTACCCGAATGCACCAGCAGTAGAAGGCGCACTGTACGTCATGATCAAATCATACGATGCGCTCAATCTGCCAGACCTGCGTGACGATGCAGAACGCGTCATGAAAACCAACTTCCCGAACAGCGTCTACTTCCGGGGTGGCCCGAAAAAAGACGATCCTTGGTGGAAAGTCTGGTAATCCGGATCAGTCGCTTCAGTTAAGACCATAAAAAAAGCCTCGCAAATGCGAGGCTTTTTTACGTCCCGACTTCAATCTGGCGCATCAGACATACTGCACATTGATACGCGCGATTTCAGTCTGGTAGGTACCTGAGGAGTAAAACGCGTAGTAGTTTTGCCCTGCTTCCACAAAACCACTGGTCAGAATCGTATCCTTGAACGTGCCGTTATCCAGCATCACCGTCAATGTGCCATTTACCCCTACCAGCGCCTGCACATCTGCCGCGGTGAACAAGAGCTTGGTCGATTGATTATCAGCTGTCACATCAATCCGGTTAATGCTGCTGGCTTTACCCGCCAGGAAGTCATTCATATTCAGGATGGGCTCGTTGGTAGTCAAACCGAAGATCTTGATGGTATCAAAGGTATTGGCCGCATACGTGGTCGCGGTAGTACCGCCACCGCCATTAATGGTGTCGATATTCGTCATCACGCCGCCGTTCGACTGCACGTAGAAAGTATCGGCACCCAAGCCACCCAACAAGGTGTTGTGACCACCAAGACGTCCATCGAGCGTGTCATTGCCGGCACCGCCATCCAGCGAATTGGTATTGCTCAAACCAAGCGCCGTCAAAATATTCGCCAGACCGTCACCATACAGCGTGCTGTTGACGTTCTCACTGCCGGTCAGATTCTCGATCGAGGTATAAGTGTCGCCGGCGGCATCACCGCCTGTACCACCGGTCGCCAGACTGGCGACGATAGGCGAGCCGGTCGAGTAGCGATAACTCACAGTGTCGGTACCGGCACTGCCGCCGTCAAAACGATTGGCTACAGTACTTGCATAGAACAAATCGTTGCCAGCACTACCAGTCACGTTTTGTATATTGGCGTAGGTGTCGCCCTGCGCATAGCCACCGGTGCCGGTGTTATGGAACAAATCGACCGTCACCGCCGTCGCATTCCCTGAGTAACTGACAGTATTGTTGCCACCGCCACCATCAAAGAAATTAGCGGCAGCGCCTGAGATGAAGGTGTCGTTGCCACCGCCACCCGTTACGTCCTGAATGTTGACGTAAGTATCAAGGTTCGCGTCGCCACCAATCCCGGTTCCGATCGTGGTCGACAGATTGATCGTCATATCACCGCTAGCATTGGTGTACACCACCTTGTTGTGAGAACTCGCAATAGACGTACCGCCATCAAATCGATTGATTTGGGAGTTGGCATAGAAGGTATCGTCAAAACTGCTGCCGACCAGATTCTGTATGCCCGACAAAAAGTCACCCTCTGCATCGCCGCCACGGCCATAGCCAGCCGCCAGATTATCCTGCGTGCCGGACGACAAATTAATCGTCACGCCTGTGCCGGAATCAGCATAGTTGGCGGTATTTGATGTCGCAGCGGCAGTAGTCGCATTCGTACCGTTATAACCCAAACCGATCAATTGATCGGCTCCGGCGCCACCGGTCAGAATTGAACCACCGGCCGCCAGACCGGTTAATTTATCGACATACGCGGTACCGGTCAGATTTTGAATCAGGGTGAAGGTATCGCCAGTTGCATCGCCGCTTGAGCCGGTCGTCGTATTCAGATCGGCGACCACGCCGGCAGTTGAACCGGCATAGCTAACGGTGTTATTACCCAGACCGCCATTGAATATATTGATGTCGCCACTGGCAATGAACAAATCACTAGCGTTACCGCCGGTGACGTTTTGAATATTGGTATAGGTATCACCCTCTGCCTCACCACCCTTACCGCTGCGCGCTGCCACACCGCCGACCGATGCGCCCGACAAATTGACGGTGACCGCCAAAGTGGCACCGGCGTAGCTGGTCGTATTATTCAAGCCATAACCGGTCAGGGCATCCGCACCGGCACCGCCGGTCAGCGTCGAATTGCCGCCTGCCGCGCCACCCAAAGTATCGTTACCGGCAGTACCGATCAGGTTTTGGATATTGTAGAAAAGGAAGCCGTTCTGGAATGCGCCGGTGCCAGTGTTATTTTTAATATCAATATTGACTGGCCCACTCAGGCTGGCATAACTCACGGTATTCGAACCGAGGCCGCCATCGAAACGGTTGGTGACCGCAGCCGCGATAAACATATCGTTACCGGCACCGCCCGCCACATCCTGAATACGCACGTAGGTATCTCCCAGTGCGCCACCGCTACCAGTATTGGTCACCAGATTCACCGTGACCGCAGCGGTTGCTGCTTCATAACTCACGCGATTTTGCGTACCGCCACCACCATCAAAGAAATTGGCGGCAGCCGCGGTATCTGTACTCGCATAAAACACATCGTTGAAATTACTGCCGATGACATTCTCTATGCTGGTGTACTCGTCATTATTTGCGTAGCCACCGCTACCCCGCATGGAGCCAACACCACCCTGGTCTACACCGGACAAATTGACGATCACCGCCGCTTCCGATGATGCATAGCTGACCGTGTCGAGACCAGCGCCGCCATCAAATCGATTTTCTGCCGCACTGGCAATGAAAATATCAGCGCCGCCACCGCCAGTAGCATCCTGGATATTGGTATAGGTATCACTAGCGGCATTGCCGCCGGAACCAGTACCTGCTGCCACGCCAGAAGCAGCTTTGTCAGAAAGATTGATGGTGTGACTTACATTGTCGCCTGCGTAGCTGACACGATTGTGTGTACCGCCACCGCCGTCAAAAAAGTTAATGGCGGAATTTGCGACAAAAGTATCATTACCGGAGCCGCCCGTAACGTCTTGAATATTGGCGTAGGTATCGCCTAGCGCACCGCCGCTACCAGTATTGGTCAAGAGGTTAACAGTCAGATCAGCAGTCGCCGCTTCATAACTCACACGATTGTGTGCGCCACCACCACCATCAAAGAAATTGGCTGCGGCGGCGGTATCTGCACTCGCATAAAATAAATCGTTGCTACTACTACCGATGACATTTTCGATGCTGGTGTATTCATCGTTGTTTGCGTAGCCACCGCTGCCCCGCATAGATCCGACGCTACCCAACACTACACCGGACAAATTGACGGTCACTGCCGTATCCGATGACGCATAGCTGACCGTGTCGAGGCCAGCGCCGCCATCAAATCGATTTTCTGCAGCACTGGCTATGAATATATCGGCGCCTGCGCCACCTGTCGCATCCTGGATATTGATATAAGTATCGTTTAATGCATTGCCACCCAGACCCCGGCCGGCCAAAGCACCAGAGGCATCCTTATCAGATAAGTTGATGACCAGATTTTGCGTGTCATTTGTATAGCTGACACGATTATGTAGAGTGCCTAAGCCACCATCTAAAATATTCGCGACGCTACTGCCGTAGAACAAATCATCAAACAGGCTGCCAGTGATATTTTGGATGTTGGTATAACTGTCGTTATCTGCATAGCCACCGCTACCTCGCAAGCTAGCCACGCCGTTTTGCACGACCGCACTCAGATTGACAATCACGCCGACATCCGACGCGCCATAATTCACTGTATTGTTGCCAGCGCCACCATCGAAGGCATTCGCGGCACTACCTGCAATGAATGTGTCGTTACCATTGCCACCGGTCGCGTCATGGATACCAATATAGGTATCTTGCCCGCTCTTGCCGACACTGCCCTTGCCCGCATCCACCGAGAGTATGGTCTTGTCAGACAAGTTGATCGTGAGCCCAGCCGAGAAGCCGCTGTAATTCACGCGGTCATGCAAGCCGCCGTTACCGTCGAAGGTGCCGACCAAAGAATTGTGCGCAAAGAATTCATCGCCGCCCAGCGTGCTGCCGATTACATTACTGATGCCGTTGTAAGTATCGTCCTGCGCATCGCCACCGCGGCCGGTACCGGCTGCCAGCGCAGCGCCACCCGCCGTCGGTGTCACCTGCGCGGACGAAAGATTGACCGTGACAGCGCTAGCCGACACCGTATAGCTGACGGTATCGCTGCCGCCATTACCGGTGAATGCATTGGCTGCAGTACCCGCAATAAAGGTATCGCTGCTGGTGCTGCCGATTACGTTCTGAATATTGGTATAAACGTCGCCCTGCGCGTAGTTGCCGCTACCGGTATTGCTGTTGACGCCGCCCACTGTTTGCGCTGACAGATTGACGGTCACGCCACCAAGCGAAGAGGCATAGCTCACAGTATTGGAACCGGCACCGCCGTCAAAGCTATTGGCCGCAAGGCTGGCCACGAAAGTATCGTTACCAGCGCCGCCGGTCACATCTTGAATATTGGTATAGGTATCACCAGCGGCATTGCCGCCGGAACCGGTGCCTGCCGCCACGCCGGAAGCGAGTTGCTCAGACAAATTGATGATCAGGTTGGCACTGTCGCTCGCATAGCTGACACGATTGTGGGACCCGCCACCACCATCGAAGGCATTCGCAGCCGCACTGGCGATGAAGGTGTCATTGCCTGAGCCGCCAGTGATGTCCTGAATATTGGTATAGGTATCGCCTTGCGCATTGCCACCGACACCGATCGCACCGGGAGTCAGCAGATTGATGGTCAGGTCTGCTGTATCACTCGCGTAGCTGACACGATTGTGGGTACCGCCACCGCCATCGAAGGCATTCGCTGCTGCACTGGCGATGAAGGTGTCATTACCGGAACCGCCGGTGATGTCTTGAATATTGGTATAGGTATCGCCGGCCGCATTACCGCCGATGCCGACCACTCCGGCATTCAACAGATCGATGGTCAGGTTGGCCGTATCGCTGGCGTAGCTGACGCGATTATGCGTACCGCCGCCACCGTCGAAATTGTTCGCTGCCGCGCTGGCGATGAAGGTGTCATTGCCCGCACCACCGGTCACGTCTTGAATATTGGTATAGGTGTCGCCCTGTGCATTACCGCCCAGACCGATTGCACCTGCGTTCAACAAATCAATAGTCAGGTTCGCCGTATCGCTGGCGTAGCTGACACGGTTGTGCGAAGTCGCGGTGCTGGTGCCACCGTCGAAGTTGTTCGCTGCTGCGCTGGCGATGAAGGTGTCATCACCCGAACCACCGGTCACGTCTTGAATATTGGTATAGGTATCGCCCTGCGCATTACCGCCCAGACCGATCGCACCCGCGTTCAGCAAATCGATGGTCAGGTTCGCCGTATCGCTGGCGTAACTGACGCGATTGTGCGAAGTCGCGGTACTGGTGCCACCATCGAAGTTATTCGCTGCTGCGCTGGCGATGAAGGTGTCGTCACCCGAACCGCCGGTGATGTCTTGAATATTGGTATAGGTATCGCCCGCCGCATTACCGCCTATGCCGGCCACACCCGCGTTCAGCAAATCAATAGTCAGGTTCGCCGTATCGCTCGCATAGCTGACGCGATTATGCGTACCGCCACCACCGTCGAAATTGTTCGCCGCCGCGCTGGCGATGAAGGTGTCATTGCCGAGACCACCGGTGAGGTCTTGAATATTGACGTAGGTATCGCCTGCCGCATTGCCGCCTATGCCAGCCACACCGGCATTCAACAAATCGATGGTCAGGTCTGCTGTATCGGTCGCATAGCTGACGCGATTATGCGAAGCCGCCGTACTGATGCCGCCATCAAAACGATTGGTGGAAGCGTTCGCGATAAACAAATCGTCACTGGCACTACCGATCACATTTTGAATCGAGATGTAACGATCATCCTGCGCATAGCCGCCAGCACCGGTACCGTTCAACAAATCTACCGTCACGCCGGTATTCGAGGCCGCGTAACTCACCGTATTCGAACCCAGGCCACCATCAAAGGTATTGGCCAGATTGCTGGCGACGAAGGTGTCGTCGTAGCTGGTACCGGTGGCATTACGTATGCCGTCATAGCGGTCGCCTTCAGCGTAACCGCCTGTACCTGTACCGGCATTCAAATCAACCGTGACGCCATTACCATCGGTGGCCTTGATGTAGCTGACCGTATCAACGCCGCCGTTACCGACAAAGGAATTGGCCACATTGTTCGCGATGAACAAATCATCGCTGGTGCTGCCCTTCACGTTTTGGATATTGCTTAAGACATCGCCCGCGGCATAGCCGCCACTGCCGGTCCCTGCAACCAGATCGACTGTCACACCGACATCCGAATACTCATAGCTGACCGTATTCGAACCTGCGCCGCCATTGAAGGCATTGGCGACATTGCTGGCGATGAAGGTGTCGTTACCACTGCCACCGGTCGCATCCTGAATATTGAAAAACTTATCACCTGCCGCCAGACTACCCACGCCTGAACCCAGCCCATTGACCAGATCCACTGTCACACCGATGGTGTCGTTGGCGTAGCTGACGCGATTATGCGTACCGCCACCGCCATCAAAAGTGTTGACCGCGGCACTGGCGACGAAGGTGTCGTCAAAAGTACTGCCGATGACGTTTTGAATATTGATGAATTTATCGCCTTGCGCGAAACCGCCGCTGGTACCCACACCATTCGCATGGAACAGATCGACGGTGACCGCACCGGTGGTCGATGCACTGTAATCGACAGTATTGGAACCGGCGCCGCCGTCAAATACATTGGCAGCATCGTTGGCGACAAAGGTGTCGTTGCCGCTGCCACCGATTACGTTTTCAATATTGGCCAGGGTATCGCCATCGGCCAGACTGCCGGTGCCGGACCCTTGTCCGCTCACCAGGTTGACGATGACGCCTACGGTATCGGCTGCATAGCTGACCGTATCCACGCCACCGAGGCCATCGAAATTATCGGCACGGTTGCTGGCGATAAAGGTATCGGCATAAGCACTGCCGATGAACTTATCGATATTGGCGTAGCTATTCGAGTAAGTGTTGACGCCGAGGACGTTGCCACCCGCATTGCGTGAGGCATCGATGGTGACACCCGACAATGAGCGGTCATAACTGACCGTATCGAAACCAGCTGCACCGCCATCAAAGCGCACACTATTGGTATCGGCAACAAAGGTATCGTCGAACGAACTGCCGATGACGCTCTGCATATTTTTATAGGTGTCGCCAGCAGCATTGCCACCAGTACCTTCACCACGATAAAAATCGACTGTCACGCCGCTGGCAGAGCCGGCATAGCTGACGGTATTGATGCCGGTACCGCCGTCAAAGTAATTTGCTGCGACGCTGGCAACGAAAGTGTCATTCCCGGAACCGCCGACCAGATCTTGAATGTTGACGTAGGTATCGCCAGTGGCGTTGCCACCGATACCGACCGCGCCGGCATTGAGCAGATCGATCGTCAAGTCAGCCGTATCGCTGGCGTAGTTCACCTGATTGTGCGTGCCGCCACCACCATCGAATTTATTCGCGACATTACTCGCAATAAAAACATCGTTAGCGCTACTACCAACCACATTCTCGATACGTGTGAAGGTAACGTTCTGTGCATAGCCGCCAGTACCGGTACCGGTCGTCAAGTTGACCGTCACTGCTGCGTTCGACGCGGAAAAATCAATGGTATCGCTACCAGCGGAACCACCGTCCACGCTCTTGGTGTTGGCACCGACGATGAAGGTATCGTCATGCGCACTACCGATTACTTTCTGGATATTCTGCAGCGTATCGGTGCCACCAAAACCATCTTGCGCCGTGCCTGTATTCAGATCCACCTGCACACCGGAGGTGGAGTTGGTGTAACCCACGGTGTTAACGTTGGCATTAGCACCGCTGGCGCCATTCACGCCACCGATGATGGTGTCGTTACCGGCGCCGCCTTCGAAGTAGGTATTGCCCTTGCCGCCGTAGAAGACGTCGTTACCGGTACCGCCATACAGCGAGTCATTCGCGTTGCTGCCATAGATAGTCGTGCCCGCATTGTCGCCGGCATGCACGATGTGTGCGATACCCTGCGCTGGCAGCACCAGTGCGCTTTCGCCGGTGGTCGGATTGGCGTAGGACAAATCATCTGCGGTGGTCGCATCCTTGAGCACCACCTGACGCACGCTATTGAGTATTTGCACGCCTTCCGTGGTCACCACCGCCAATTCAAAATTCAGTTTGAAGTCCTGATGGATAGGCGCATTCGCGTTCGGCGGAACCGTGGTGTAACGCAATTCGAGATGGTAGTCCTTGGTATCCGGCGATACCGACACCTGATACACGCCATTACCGAGGAAGGTGGCGTTATCGATGGTCATATTGGCAGGCACACCCGAGATCGTCAGGCTTTGTACCTTGCCGTCACCGGTGATCTGCACATCCAATACTTTACTGAAGGTGTTGCTCGGTGTCGTTGGATTCAGCGGTGCCTCGCCATTCACCCAGATCTCCCGCACGGTATTCGCCGCATTAATAATCTGCGGTGCGATCTGCGCAATGTTTGAGGTATTGGTATCCGACGAGAACGCGCTACTGCCGCCACTCCCCTTCAAAATAGTGCCAGTGCCATCAGGCGTGATAGCTACGGTATTTACCAGATGCACCGAAATCGCCGGTGCATTCGGTCCGATCACAAATTCTTGCGGCGTGACGCCCGGGCGCTCTGGCAGCACCGGCGCGACCGGTTTGATCAACGGCTGTTGCAGCGAAGACTGGCCTTCGTAATTCGATTTGAAGTTATTGACCGGTTGTGAATTGGTTTGCACCACATTGGCCAGTTGCACCATCGCCTTGCTAATTGCAGAGATCGCGGCATTCGCGGCCTGCGCCTGCGCGGCAAGATCCTGCGCACCTTCGGTCTGACGATAAGACACATCTTCCGGAGCATTGCCACGGCCCTCGCCACCCTGTGGCTCAGTCGTCAGTACGCGCGGTTGTTCCAGCTTTTGCAGCGGGATAATGCCAACCTGATCCATCATATGGGCGGCACTGTCACGCCCATTGCTGAAGTCGACCATGACGCTCTCGTCCATCGCGCCAATCGCACCGCCTGCCAGTACCAGCTTGCTGCCGTCATTCAGGTACAGCACCATATCGACGTCGACGATATGGACTTTGGCGATATCCGCCTTGCCGATTTTGAGCTGGAAATTACCTTGCTGATCCGGCGTGACGACGCGGATAGGCGCGCCATTTTTATCTGGCGCCGGCATAGTACCAGCGGATTTGGAAACAGGAGCGGTTGCCATCTGAATGTCCCTTCATAGTGAGAACCGGCTGCGGAGACACTCCGCGCCGGCTCATCAAACTTGTTACTGCAATATTTGAGCCCGCGGGCCATCGGCAACAATTTTGCCGTCGTTAATGACGATAATGCGATCCATCTGCCGCAACAACACTGGACTATGCGTCGCCACCACCAGCGTACGGTTGGCGGCAAACGCGAGCAGTCTTTCGATAATTTTGTTTTCCGTCATCTGATCGATGCCGGTAGTCGGTTCATCCAGCAACAACACATTCGGCGTGCTGGCGATGGCTCTGGCCAAGGCCACCATCTGGCGCTGCCCGCCCGACAGATTGCCCGGCGCCACCAGCATCTGATCCAGCCGCAACTGACCACCGGCCAGCAATTCATCCATGCAAGAGACATGTAATGCGGTCTGGTAAATCGAGGTGCTGATGCTGTTATCCACGAAAATATTCGACGCCAGCGTGCCATCAAACAGGAAGGGATCTTGCGGCTTGTAGGCAATCGAGCGCATGCGCACTTCTTGCGGATAAGCCGCGACCGAAATGCCATCCATCAGCACCTGCCCGGTATCCGGTGCATGCACCCCGGCCAGACAGCGCAGCAGCGTCGACTTGCCGGAACCGGAACGACCGACCAGACCCACCTTCTCACCCGGATTGATCACGAAGGCGAGCTGTTTCAACATCGCGGGTTCACCCGGCTTGATGCTGAAACTCAGATTGGCGACCTGAATCCGTCCTTCGATCTGCTGCCGGTCCACCTCGTTGATGGTGTTCGCATTCGGGCCTTCGACAAACAATTCTTCAAACGAGGTGCGCGCCTGCTTGAACGCATCGATACGCCCCAGCACCATCGCCACCGAAGACAACATCGAAGCCGCACGCCCTACCAGCATCGACGACGCAATCAGCGCACCGACGGTCAGTGCATTGGCCTCTACCAGATAGACACCGACTACCAGCGTAGCGATCGTCATCAGCGTATAACCGCTGGAAGAAATGGTGTAGCCAATGGTCGACCAGAAACGGCTTTTGGCCTGAGCCACACCGGTTTCTTCTGCATCGCGGGCAAACAGTTCGAGTACCCGTTTTTGCAAAGCAGAAGTCTTCAGCGTTTCGATGCCGAATACCAGACCTGCCAGTTTGTCGGTCTTGCTGGCGCCGACATTCATCGCGGTACGCGCATAGTCATTCGCCGGGATCTTGCACAAGAGCTGTGCCCCTACCAGCAACACACCACCGGCCAGTACCACCCACACGATAGGGCCACCGATCAGACCAATCGCCAGCACATACAGCAGCAGGAAGGGGAAGTCGATAATGATGAGCATGTAATTCGACGACAGCAAATCACGTGCACCGGTGATGTCACGATACTTGGCCAGTACCACGCCGACCGGCCACGAGACGCGTGCCGCCAGCAGCTTTTTGACGACCGCCTGATCGAAGTCGATATCGAACTTGCCGGCCAGTTGCTCAATATAGTAAGTACGTATCACGCGCAGGATGAATTCCAGCGCGAGGAACAAGAGCATGCCCAGCGTCAGCGCCCACAGGGTATCCGGAATGTGATTGCCGATGACCTTGTCGTACACCAGCCGTGAATACACCGGCAGCAGCAAACCAAACACATTGATGAGGAAACCGGCGACCACGATCTCGACCAGACGCTTGCCGTAGGCCCGCAACATGGTCAGATACATCGGGTCGCGCGTGATGTCGCTCAATGCTTCGCGCAAAACGCCAACGCCGCCCTCATCCGGGGCGGCAGTGTTGGCGGCCGCTAAGGCTGCGTCAGGAAGATCGGGCAACTTGCTCATAGGCTTGCTGGTTCACTTAGTACTTCAAACAGACTTACTTGGCTTCCGCACGATTCGACAATTCACGCATCGCTTCGCGCAGCTCCAGACGCAGATCCTTGATCATGGTCTGACGGCCATTACGCATCTCTTCGATGATGGTTTGCGACATGACGTTTTGGCGAACCAATGCTTCGCTGATCGTAGCCAGCGCTTGCGGGATCGCATCCAGTCCTTTGATGCGTTCATTTTGCATCGCCATGTGTTTAGCCAGATCGATCTGCAACTGACGCGCCGCCAATGCATCGCGGGTGATGTTGCCGGAGTTTTCGCCGATCACCGTACCCAGCTGACCCAGACGGGTCGCCACGTTCGAGTGAATTTCTGCCTGATGCTGAATCGCATTGAGCTCATCACCCAGACGGATAGAAACCTGCGACAGCAAGCCCGGCAATTGCGCGATATGTTGTGCGGTTTTTTCTTGCACGTTGGCGGCATCGGCTTGTTGTGCCTGCAAGGACGATAGCGCTGACGAGATCGCGGTTTGTCCGCTTTGCATGGTGCCGACGATTTGCGGCAAGACATCGAAGCTGCGCAATGCGATATCGCCATTCACGCTCAGGCGCTCACTCAGGTTCGCCAGACTTTGTGTAATGTCTTGCGTCGATTCCAGCTTCTGATTGATCAGCTGACCCAGACCGCGGATTTCTTCCAGCGTCTGCTGGCCGACTTCATGCATACGCGGACCAAAGGTCACCAGTTGCCGTACATTCTTCGATTCTTCTATGCTTTCCTGGAACAGACGCGCGACAGTAGAGAGGCGCTCGTTCATCGCTTCCAGCTTCATGCCGGCTTGCAGCGAAGCATCGGAGCTATTGCGCGAAGTCAGTACCGATTCGCGTTGCAAGACCATCAGATCGTGCAGGAATTCGGTCAGGAAGGATTCCGAGATACCTTGACGTTGCGATGCGCCCGGGCCGGACATTTCATGCACCACGTGCTCGACCATCACACTGATGGCTTCACGCGCCGCCACCACCAGACGCTTGCCAGCACCGCGCAGGCAAACCAGTGTCAAACCCAGTGCCAGCGAACCGATCAGGCCGAACATCGAGGCGCTGAAGGCGGTACCCATACTTGCCAGTGGCTTATTCAAATCGGCGACCAGACGCGAGAACGAGGCATCCATATCGCTACCCTGACTCGCCTGACCGAAACCGTTGATCAGGTCAGCGGTGCTGACCAGGGTTTCCAGCAAACCGATAAAGGTACCGAGCAAACCCAGCGCAATCATGAAGCCGGTCAGGTATTGCGGGAATTCCATGCGCGCTTCCAGATGCGTATGCAATTCGGCCAGCGAACGCTCGATGGTTTCTTGTTCGATACGGGTTGTCAGTCGACCTTTGGTATTGGCGACGCTGACCAATACCTTGGCAATTTCAGTGCCTTCAAAAGTAGGATCCTTGACCAGATCTTCCAGCTGCTCGCCATTGGTGGCGCGTGCATAAAACAATTGCAGCTTGGTGTATTCCCAGTTGACCTTGTAAATGTCATACATGATCAGGCCTACACCGAATACCGCAACACCGATGATGAACAAGTTCAATACCGGGTTGATGTGAATCGCGTGGAGTACGAAATCCTTGAACATGATTCCGCCGGCCAGCAAGAACAGGGAAGGAATCATCGCAAGAATGTAGTATTTGCGTAGCGTTTTCATGGTGCTGGATATTCCGATCGGGTAATTGAAA
>RCUQ01000362.1_pt1 | contig 21428 bp, 20 predicted proteins | sample 2166351 | NCBI WGS metagenome assembly RCUQ01 (sample SAMN09932597, study PRJNA488358) | compost metagenome | feature: garden; material: soil; isolation source: compost soil in acetonitrile-enriched culture | place: Germany: Experimental Botanical Garden Goettingen | collected 2016-01-27
GATTATGAATGAATTACCCGAAGCGGAAGTAGGCATTATTTCACAAGATTCTTATTATAAAGAAAACCACGGGCTTTCATTTGACGAAAGGGCCTTAATCAATTTTGATCATCCTCGTGCCATTGATTTTGAATTATTGGTTGCGCATTTAAAAGAATTAAAAGCGGGAAATAATATTGACCAACCTGTTTATTCGTTCGTAACACACAACAGAACCAGTGATACTGTGTTTACGCATCCCAGAAAAGTCATGATTGTAGAAGGAATTCTAATTTTGGCAAATCCTGAATTGCGTGATCTGTTTGATATTAAAGTATACGTTCATGCGGATTCTGACGAACGTCTGATTAGACGTCTAAAACGCGATATTGCTGAAAGAGGAAGAGACATGGGCGAAGTTTTAAACCGCTATCAAAATACGTTGAAGCCAATGCATGAACAATTCATTGAACCAACTAAAGCATTTGCGGACATCATTATACCAAACGACAAGTACAATACTGTCGCCATAGATGTTGTCAGAGCTGTTATAAATCAAAAAATTCTATAAATAACTGTAATTTTAAATAAAAAAATAAGAGCTTTTTCCCAATTTCCGTTTCAATATTTAGTTCAGATTCTTTCCGCGTCATCATGATATACTAAAAGAATTTTACACAAACGAAATTTGATCAACTCTGATAAAATAAAAAATTAAGCAACGTCATTAGGCCTAAAAAACAGTATAAATGAAAAATCCATACAAAGACAAGTCTTGGTTTAAATTTTTGAGCAACAAGTATGTTTGGGTGTTATTATTTTTTGCGACTTGGATGATTTTTCTCGATAATTATTCCTATTTCGATCATCAGTTTTTGGACAAGCAAATAAACGAACTCGAAGACAACGCTGCCTATTATAAGGAAGAAATAAAAAAAGATCAGGAACACATCAAACAGCTGAAAAATTCGGAACAAATAGAAAAATACGCCCGCGAAAAATACTATATGAAGAAAGATAGCGAGGATATTTACATCATCGAATTTGAAGGAGACAGCACAGATTTAGACAAATAGAGTCTACAAAGCAAAAAGAAAATCAGGATAAAAATAGTATTGACAGTTACAGACATCCAATACATTCCATGACAATAAAACCGTAACCGAAAAAGTATACCTAATGAAAGACCTTTTCAACGAATTCAATCCTGTTTCTGCCAAACAATGGAAACAAAAAATCCAGTTTGAGCTTAAAGGGGCTGATTATAACGAAACCTTAATCTGGAATTCGCCAGAAGACATCAAAGTAAAACCTTTTTACGACAAGGAAGACTTTTCCAAGTCTTTCCCAATCATTACAAGAGCTTCAGAGTTTAAAATTTGCCAGAACATTTTTGTTTTTGATGTTGAAAAATCAATTGAAAGAGCATTAGACTCCTTAAATCGCGGTGCAGAAAGTCTTCGTTTTACCATAGAAAATGAAGCGGTAGATGTATTCAAATTATTGGAAAAACTACCTTTAGAAACAACCACAATTTACTTTCATTTAAGTTTCATTTCAATCGATTTCGTAAAAAAAATTGACACTATTGCCAAGCAAAGAAACGCAACAATCTTTTGTAATCTGGATCCCATTGGACAATTAGCCAAAGATGGAAACTGGTTTACAACTGCTGAAAAAAGTAACTTTGAGACATTAAATTTACTTTCAAAAGAAACCTCTTCCATTTCTTTAATCAGTATTGATGGGTCTTTATATCAAAATGCAGGCGCTAACATGGTGCAACAAATTGCCTATTGTCTGACTCATGCCAATGAATATTTCAATAGAATCGAAAAAATCAACCAACCTATTGTTTTCGAAATTTCGGTAGGAACCAATTACTTTTTTGAAATCGCAAAACTTCGAGCTTTACGGTTGCTTTTTAACCTTATTGCAAAAGAGTACAAGCATCCCTTCGACTGTCATCTCTTGGTTACACCCACAAAAAGAAACAAAACACTTTACGATTATAATGTAAATATGCTGCGTACCACTACCGAATGCATGAGCGCTATTCTTGGAGGAGCAGACGCTATTGCAAATTTGCCTTACGATGCTTTGTATCATAAAGACAATGAATTTGGAGACAGAATAGCCAGAAATCAATTATTGATTTTAAAAAAGGAAAGCTATTTTGACAAAGTAAACAATCCGGCTGACGGAAGTTATTATATAGAAAACCTCACCAATCAACTGGCTGAAAAAGCGCTAGTCTTGTTTAAAGACATTGAAGCTAATGGCGGATTCCTGAAACAACTCAACGACGGAATCATCAAAAGAAAAATACAGGAAAGCGCAGATGCCTCACAAGATTTATTTGATTCCGGAAAAGAAATCCTTCTCGGAACAAACAAATACACCAACAAGGAGGACCGAATGAAACAAGACTTAGAACTCTTCCCTTTTGTAAAAGTAAAACCACGAAAGACCTTAATTACACCAATCATTGAAAAACGACTGGCAGAAAAACTGGAACAAGAGCGTCTTTCGAAGGAGTAACTAGCGCTCCCATACTAAAAATTGAAAAATTAAATTTCTGACTTTACAAATGAAAAGAAAAGATCTACAACATATACAACTAAGCGGTATCTCAAAGACAGAAAACCGCGACCATTCAACGGATGATTTCCAGACGGCGGAGGGAATTTCGTTGAAAAAAACGTACACCGAAAAAGACATTGAAACTCTTGAACATCTAGATTTTGGTGCTGGCTTTGCGCCAAATTTACGCGGACCTTACGCAACCATGTATGTCCGCAGACCTTGGACAGTTCGTCAGTATGCCGGATTTTCCACTGCCGAAGAAAGTAATGCTTTTTACAGAAGGAATTTAGCCGCAGGACAAAAAGGTCTTTCCATAGCCTTTGACTTACCTACACATCGTGGCTATGATTCCGATCATGAACGCGTGGTGGGAGATGTAGGAAAAGCGGGGGTTGCTATTGACTCCGTGGAAGACATGAAAGTATTGTTTGACCAAATTCCGCTAGACGAAATGTCGGTTTCTATGACTATGAACGGTGCCGTATTACCGATTATGGCTTTTTACATTGTCGCTGCCGAAGAACAAGGAGTAAAACCAGTACAACTGTCAGGAACAATACAAAACGACATCCTTAAAGAGTTTATGGTCCGCAACACCTATATCTATCCTCCAACCCCATCCATGAAAATCATTGCTGATATTTTTGAATACACCAGCAAAAACATGCCGAAATTTAACTCAATTTCCATTTCGGGCTACCACATGCAGGAAGCGGGAGCTACAGCCGATATTGAGTTGGCTTATACGCTCGCGGATGGTTTGGAATACATTAGAACAGGATTAGCAACCGGAATGAAAATTGATGAGTTCGCTCCTCGTCTTTCCTTTTTCTGGGCCATTGGGATGAACCATTTTATGGAAATTGCAAAAATGCGAGCCGGACGAATGATTTGGGCCAAACTTATAAAACAATTTAACCCCCAAGATGAAAAATCCCTGGCATTACGTACCCATTGTCAAACAAGTGGTTGGAGCTTGACAGAACAAGATCCTTTTAATAACGTGGCCAGAACCTGTATTGAGGCGGCAGCAGCGGCATTTGGAGGAACACAATCCTTACACACGAATGCCTTAGACGAAGCTATTGCTTTACCTACAGATTTCTCAGCAAGAATCGCCAGAAACACACAACTATTTTTACAGGAAGAAACAAAAATCACCAAAACAGTTGATCCTTGGGCAGGCAGTTATTATGTAGAAAGTCTGACTAGAGAAATTGCTGAAAATGCATGGAAACTTATCGAGGAAGTAGAAGCATTAGGCGGTATGACCAAAGCCATAGAGTCCGGAATTCCAAAACTTCGTATTGAGGAAGCCGCTGCCAGAAAACAAGCCCGTATCGATAGTGGTCAGGATATTATTGTAGGAGTTAACAAATACCGTTTAGATAAAGAAGATCCTTTGCAAATTCTGGATGTTGATAACCAAATGGTGCGTAAGCAGCAACTGGAACAATTAGACCGAATTAAAGCCACGAGAGATTCAGAAAAAGTAAAAAATTCACTTGAAAAATTAATCCATTGTGCTAAAACCGGAGAAGGAAATTTACTTGAATTAGCCGTTGAGGCTGCAAGAAACAGAACCACTCTTGGAGAAATTAGTGACGCTTTAGAAACTGTTTTCGGAAGATACAAAGCACAAATTAAATCTTTTAGCGGCGTGTACAGCAAAGAAATAAAAGACGACAAAAGTTTTGAAAAAGCAAAACAACTGGCAGATATTTTCGCCAAACAAGAAGGCCGTCGACCAAGAATTATGATTGCCAAAATGGGGCAAGATGGTCATGATCGTGGAGCCAAAGTAGTAGCTACAGGATACGCCGATGTAGGTTTTGATGTAGATATTGGCCCTCTTTTTCAAACACCGGCCGAGGCCGCCAAACAAGCCATCGAAAACGATGTTCATGTTCTTGGTGTTTCTTCATTGGCTGCAGGTCACAAAACACTGGTTCCACAAGTAATCGAAGAACTCAAAAAATACGGCCGCGAAGATATTATGGTTGTTGTGGGCGGTGTAATTCCTGCCCAAGATTATCAATTTCTATTTGACGCCGGTGCTGTTGCTGTTTTTGGACCTGGAACAAAAATTAGCGACGCTGCCATAACGATTTTAGAAATCTTAATTGGATAATTATTGAAATTTGAAATAGAAATCAGTTCATGTCTTTCCTTTCATTATACTGTCAGTGAAACAGTAATTTCATATATAAAAAACTTATGCTGTTTAAAACAAAAAATCAACTCAAGGGTTGATTTTTTGTTTTAGTAAATTCCAATTTTAGAAACAAAGACTATTATTCCTATTAAAAATCAATTCTAAAACAAAACATATATTAACTTAATTTGCAGATATGATTAACAAAAGAACCCAATTAAATGAACTAATTTTACATAAAGATATCATTTTTAACATTTTAAAAACTGCCTCAAAAAAATCACAATTTTTAACTTAACAAGTTGATGTATAATTGATTAACTAAACAAAAAAGAAATCAAACCGCAGACCACGGAATGTATTTGTTCATTAAATTTATACACAATCGTTATTAATTAAAAACTGAATATTATGAAAACATTTGTTATTTTTTTGCTGTTTTTAGGATTAACAACAACCGCTTATTCCCAAGTGGAAACAGATAAAGCGAAAATGAAAGTTGAAGAATTACCCGGAGTTGTGATTAAAAGAATTGGATCCGATTTTTCAATTTACATACCCGATAATAATCCAGATGAGAGAATCAAAGCTATTCAGGAAAAATTCGTGGCCTATGACCTGGGCAAAGAATATGAAGAATACGGAGAATATCTTGTGGTGACAAGTTCAGAAGTCGGTTCTTTAGCAGCCACTTATGATGAAAACGGAAAATTAATCCGAGTAGTTGAAAACTACAAAAACGTTAAGCTTCCCTCCGAAGTAATTTACTCCGTTTACAGAACCTATCCCGAATGGACCATTGTAAATGACAAATTCCTCTATACGCAAGAAGAAGGAGATATCATTAAAAAACAATACAATCTTAAGATTAAAAAAGGAAATGAAACCCGTAAATTGGTAGTTCGTCCTAACGGGGAAATTTTAAAAGACAAATAATCTGTTCAGACCAATAAATAAAAAGGCTGCTAAATAAATTTTTAGCAACCTTTTTTGTTTTTAATGCAACAGACTAAATACTATTTACAGTGGCATTTCTATCTGCAACGATAAAAGTAGTATCATAACCTCCAAATGCCTTCAAATAGCTTCTGATAGAAGTTCCATAAGCATCTTTAAAGTAACGTTTCCCGTTATATCGGAAATATTTTTTTACGGAGCCAACACCTCCAAGGTGAGCAGCAGCCAAAATCCCAGATTCGGTAATACGGATACCATTTATTATAGTGCCCTCATATTTTTCAATCACATGCTTTAGCTTCCCTTTGTTTTTAGCTAAAAGAGCTAAAAAGGCCTTCTCTTGCAATTCAGGACTATTTAAAAATTTAGAACTATCGTGAACTCCAATTGTTTTAAGAGTTTCAGGTCCAAATTGATATTTCCCTAAATAACCCAGAGAATTAATTTTCCTATACTTGTTTTGTGATTCTTTGAAGCCGATTGCCTGTTTGAAACCAATAAAGAAATTTCCTGTAAATGGAATATTTAAATTGGTATAATCGTCTTCTTCTTGAGATGGAAATAAGTAATGCGTTCGATCAGTATCATCTATTAGAAACCAAGGGTTGGTGTCTAAATTAAAGGGTTTAAAACCTGAGCTTAAAAAGGCTATAATAATAGTCAAACCTGCATAAAAGTACCATTTCTTTATCATATAATGTTTTTCTTCAAAACGCTGTCCCGTTAAGAAATTTCTACATTGCAAATATACAACAAAAAATACGGTGCTGAAAATCAGCATGTTAAACTTTATTAAAAATAGATGAAGTGTAATTTAATATCGTTGAACTGCCTTATTTCAATCGTTGGAGCCGGAACTTTTATAGTATTCAAAACAGAAAAAATAGTTTTCAAAAAATGTGATTTTGTTTCAATTTTGGTCAAATCAACATCCAAACTAACATAAAATTGGCGAGAAATTTCCGTTATGGGGGTCGGAAATTGGGTATTATTTTCACTATTTCCCGATATCATTCCATCGACACCGTAACCCAATGCCAAATTCAACCATTTTGGTATTTTAGATCCTTTGGAAAACGAATATAAATTAGCCGACAGCCAATATGTTTGACCATTATAATCTTTTAATATTTGTTCCGATAATGAACTGCCCAAAACATCTGGTCTGTAATCCGCATATTGCGTTGTATGAAAAGAAAACTTTGGCATAATACGTTGCTCTTTCCAGAGTAGTTCCTGAGAAACATACAAGGCCGTACCCGTAGCATTCGCTATTATATCTCCCGACGATGCGCCCCATTCAGAAGAATAACCGTCTAAAACCTCAACAGCGGTCAGGAATACAAATCCCAAACCCGCCCCATAAATTAATTGATTTTTTTTACTGGCACCACTCCAATCTAACATTTCAGCACCAAAACGCCCTAAATGATAAGAGGAATACATATGCCCCAATTTATCCATTTGAAGCCATTCGGAATTATCATTGATGAAATGGAAATCTGATCTTGGATAATCGGCATACCAAAGTTCGTTTAATCCCACTAAAGCTACAGTAGACAATACCGCTTCGGATATGAAAACGGTATTTTGTCTTTTTGTGTTTAGGGAATCAGCTGGAGTTAAAAAACTGTCAAATGAATTCTGAGCCGATACGAGATGAAATCCTGCCAGGAAAACGAATAAAAAACAGCTTCTTTTTTGACCATTCAAAACTATCTCTTTACCCCTTGACTGTTAATCCAGTTGTAATATTTTTTAGCATTTATTTCATGCTCTGCCTGTGTTACGGCAAATTCATGATAGCCAAAACGATCCACACTTGCACAGAAATAGATGTAATTATGCTTTTCAGGATTCAATACCGCTTCCAAAGCAGTTATATCTGGCATAGCGATAGGTCCCGGAGGAAGTCCTCCTGAATAATAGGTATTGTATGGAGAAGCAACACTTAAATCCTTATTTAATACTCTCTTGATGACCTGTTTGAAGTCATTAGATTGTTTTTTTACGGCAAAAATTACCGTCGGATCTGCCTGTAGAAGCATTCCTTTATTCAAACGGTTCAAATAAACACCGGCAATTCTGGGTCTTTCATCTTTCTTAACCGATTCTTTATGCACAATGGAAGCTAAAATAGTAGCTTCGGTAGGAGTCAATCCCTGTTTTTTGGCTTTTTCGACACGCTCTTCATTCCAAAAATTTCGGTATTCCTTGATCATCTTATCACGAAATTTAATGGCAGAAGTATTCCAATAAATTTCATAGGTATTTGGAATAAACATGGTCAAAACATTTTCCTCGTTAAATCCATTTTCCTTTAAGAAAACAGGATCTTTGAAAGAATTCAACAATGATAAACTATCCGCTTCAATCTGGGTTCCTATTCGTCCGGCAAAATCTTCCAATCTTTCTTGATTATTGAATGCTAAGTTTACAGCAAGATTCTGACGCAAAGCATTAATCAACTCATTACTGTTCATTCCTTTTTTGAATAAAAATCGTCCTGCTTTCACATTTTCAGGATAGCTTTTTTTATTGGCAACCACATCAAAACGGTTCATGTTTTCAACATAGGGCTCCACTATTTTTTTTACTGTCTCATAATTGGCATCCGTAGGAACATAAACATAAACTTCGCTCTCTTCGAATTTGGTATTATCCGCAAAAATTTGTCGTATTAAAATAAATCCGTAAATCATTAATCCGGATATTAAAACAACAGCTGCAATTGTTATGATTTTTTTTAGATTCAAAGCTAAAATTTTTAAAATGAATGATTAATTAATTGAAAAAGAGCTTCATCCTTATAACTCCCATTTACGAAAGTCCAGTCTTTTTTCACTCCTATTTTCTGAAATCCAAATTTAGTAAAAAGTGCCATACTAGCCGTGTTTTCAGTGGCAATATTTGCATACAATTGATGCAGGTTGAGATTATAGAAAGCATATCGAATTAACAAGCCCAACGCTTCGGAACCAATACTCTGGTTTCTGTTTGTTGGTGCCTGAATCACAATACCTACACCTGCCCTGTTATTCTGCGGATCAAAATCAAACAAATCAATTAATCCTAAGGCTGGAAAATCCTGATCCTGACAAATAGCCAGGCGCAATTGTTTGGCCTCGTAAATATCCTGATGTGCGTTCTCTAAATACTGTTTGATCAAAAACCGACTGTAAGGCGTTTGGGTATTGCTCACTTCCCAAATACTTTGGTCATTCTCCATAACGTAAACAAACTCCAAATCACTAGGTTCAAGAGCCCGGAGGTAAATCGTATCGCCTTTTAATGTTATCATTTTAAATAATTACGAATTTGAAATTACGAATTACGAATTGACTTCTGAATAGGGTCAATTATTATTTGCTCTTATATCTCGATTACTCCTTTAAAAACAAACTCTGCAGGACCTTTTAGAAAAACGTCAGTAAACTTCCCTGCCTCTTTATTGAAAGAAACAACCAGTTTTCCTCCTTCCACATTCAAATCTATTGAAGTGGCATCTGTTTCTCCAGTTGCATTCATGGCGATTGCCACAGCAGTTGCACCGGTACCACAAGCAAGAGTTTCGTCTTCCACACCTCTTTCATACGTACGAAGCGAAAAAGTTTTGTCATCTATTTTTTTTACAAAATTGATGTTACTCCCCTGTTTTCCGTACAAATCACCGTATCGAATTTCAGCCCCTTTTTCTTTGACATTATAATGTTCTAAATCATCAACCATTTGCACATGATGTGGAGAGCCTGTGTTTAGAAAAACATGGTCATTTGATTTATTTATATTGGCAACATCAATCATTTGTAAAGAAACTAATCCGTTATCACCAACAGAAGCATGATGCAAACCATCGGTAGCGATAAAAGTGGTATCATTGCCAATAACATTTAGTTTTTTGGCGAAAGCCACTAAACATCGTCCGCCATTACCACACATGGAACTTTGATTTCCATCGGAATTGTAATAGACCATTCTAAAATCAGTCTCGGGATCATTTTCCAATAAAATAAGTCCGTCAGCTCCTATTCCAAAACGACGGTCACATAAGCGTTCAATCAATTTGGTATCGTCTTTAGGAAAAGTTTCTGAACGATTGTCAATCATTACAAAATCGTTTCCAGTTCCTTGGTATTTATAAAATTCTAATTGCATTTTTATTAAATTGAGTATACAAAAGTACGAACTATTAATGAAATGTTAATCATTGTTAAAGAGCGTTAAACCGTTTTATAAGAAAACAATTATCTTTTAAATTTGTTTTATATCAATAAAAATTAATTTTATTATGAAACAATTTACAAACTTATTTTTAGTATCCTTATTGAGTGGATCCATAACGCTGGGAGCTTATGTGTTATTATTTGATAATGACGGTTATTTTTCGAAAAACAAAAATGCAGTTGTAACCCTTGCTTCAGATTCAAATAGCAAAGCTGTAGGACTATCTGCTGATGTGGTCGATTTTACCGAAGCTGCCGAAAAAACAATTCACTCAGTAGTTCACGTAAAAAATGTTTCCTATAAAACCTTTACAAATCCAATGTTGGAGTTCTTTTATGGCTACAAAGGAGGACAATCTCAGGAACAAATCGGGACGGGTTCCGGAGTAATTATTTCTGAAGACGGCTATATCGTAACCAACAATCATGTGATTAAAGGCGCTTCGGAAATTGAGATTACACTCAATAACAAAAAGTCCTATAAGGCTAAAATCATTGGAACCGATTCTAAAATGGATATTGCCTTATTAAAAATCGATGCCGATGAAAAACTAACCTATACTGTTTTTGCCAATTCTGATTCGGTTAAAATTGGTGAATGGGTACTGGCTGTCGGAAATCCATATAATCTAACTTCTACGGTAACAGCCGGAATTGTTTCGGCTAAAGCCAGAAATCTGGACACCAGCGGCATTCAATCGTTCATACAAACAGATGCGGCCGTAAATCCTGGAAACAGTGGTGGTGCATTAGTTAATACTCGTGGGGAATTAGTGGGAATCAATACTATGATTTCGTCAACAACAGGTTCTTATGTTGGTTATTCTTTTGCCGTTCCTTCTAATATTGCCCGAAAAATCATCGAAGACCTTATGGAATTCGGAAATGTACAGCGAGGAATTTTGGGAGTTGAAGGAGGCGAACTAAATGATGTGGCGTCAAAAGAATTGGGGATTTCACAAACTCAAGGATTTTACATCAATAAAGTGACAAAAAAATCCGGAGCAGAGAAAGCGGGACTTCAGAAAGGAGATGTGATTATAAAATTAGACAATCAAAACATTGCCACTTTTGCCGATCTTTCCGGTTATATCAATACAAAAAGACCAAATGACAAAGTTGAAGTCACTTTTATCAGAGACGGAAAAAACAAAGTTCTTCCTGTGGTACTAAGTAAAAACGAGTTTTTCAGCACTGAATTCAAAGGACTAGAATTAGAGAATATTGATGCCGAAGACAAAAAGAAATTTAAAATTGACTCTGGTGTAAAAATCAAGTCTATTACCAATGAAAATCTGAAACAATACGAAGATGAACTCTTAGGGAATATTATTCTGAGCATCGATAACGTAAAAGCAAAAGACATCGAAACTGTTTCTAAACTTTTAAACAAAAAAGAAGAAAACCAAAGTATCCGTCTCGAGATGATTACTAAAAATGGTGAAATCATGCGTATCATCATTTAAACAGTAAAACATTCAAACCAAAGCCATCGTAATTTTACACGGTGGCTTTTTTATTTAAAAAAAAATCAAAAAATTAGTTACGAAATCGATTGAAATAGGTATTTTTGCGCAAAATTTAAAAAACCCCATTAATTTAATTCAATATGACTACCACCCCTTTATACGAAAAGGAAGTTTCATTTCAAGCTGACAGAAGACGTGCAGGAGTAGAATTGATCAGAATCATAAGTGATTTATGGTATGAAAAATCCATAGAAATGGTTTTATTCAGAAATCAATTGCTCGAAAAAAGTGTAAACGAAATTATCAACTTGCATGAATATGCCGGGGAATTTGTTGGGAAGCCTATTTCTATTTTTGATTCGGTTGAAATTGCTAAGGTGATTTTATCATTGGATTTACCACCTGCTAAATTAGATATTGGTAAACTTACCTACGAATACAGATTGGATGATGAAAAATATCCTGATGAAAGATATTTTATATTGGATAAATTAAAAGACGCCAAAGATTCAGAAGAAATTCAACCTAAAGATGTTGTTCTATACGGTTTTGGAAGAATTGGACGTTTATTGGCCAGAGAATTAATGTCTAAAACCGGAAAAGGAAATCAATTGCGATTAAGAGCGATTGTAACACGCGATAAAAACGATGCCAGTTCACTTGAAAAAAGAGCTTCATTGTTGCGTTACGATTCCATTCACGGAGATTTTCAAGGCTCAGTAGTTGCCAATCCAAAAAACAACACTTTGATAATTAACGGAACAACTGTTCATGTAATTACAGCAACAGATCCTGGAAAAATTGATTACACACGCTACGGAATTGATAATGCCTTAGTAATTGACAATACTGGTGCTTTTACAAATGAAGAAGCATTAAGCAAACATTTACAGTCAAAAGGTGTTGAAAAAGTGTTACTTACCGCTCCTGGAAAAGGAGTTCCAAATATTGTTCATGGGGTAAACCATAACGATTACTGCCCGGATGAAAACAACATTTTCTCAGCTGCTTCTTGTACCACCAATGCAATTACACCGATTCTAAAAGTAGTGGAAGATACATTGGGTGTTGTAAAAGGACATTTAGAAACTATTCATGCTTATACTAACGACCAGAATCTGGTTGATAATATGCATAAAAAATACCGTCGCGGAAGAGCTGCTGCTTTGAATATGGTTATTACCGAAACCGGAGCCGGAACTGCTGTTGCCAAAGCGATCCCTTCATTAGAAGGAAAATTGACTTCTAACGCGATTCGAGTACCTGTTCCGAACGGATCATTAGTAGTATTAAATCTTGAAGTTACAAAACCAACTTCTATTGCCGAGATCAATACTATCATGAAAAAATATGCCTTGCAAGGTGAATTGGTAGAGCAAATAAAATATTCATTGAATAACGAATTGGTATCATCTGATATCGTTGGAACTTCGGCACCAGCGATTTATGACAGCAATGCCACAATCGTTTCAAAAGACGGAAAAAATATCGTGTTGTACATTTGGTACGATAACGAATTTGGTTACAGTCATCAGGTTATCCGACTGGCCAAATATATTGCCAAAGTAAGACGTTTCACGTATTACTAGCAGACCGATTACAGGTTGTACGTTGCTAAATTTTAGTTTTTTAGTTTTTTTTAGTTTTTTAGATAAAAGCAACCCAACCTGAATTAAATAGAAAATCCGCTTCATTAATTTGTAGCGGATTTTTTTATTTTTAATAATGACTCCCGGCAGCCTGTCCTTTTTAGATGGGCAAAACGGTAGTGCTCTTCACTTCTGAAATAATAAAAAAACTATTGATTAAAGAAACCTCAGGCAGAACAGATAATTTTTTCTGATGGAAATGGTGGTAACTTTCCATATCAGGCAGGACAATTTTCAGCATGTAATCAAAACTTCCCGAAACAAAATTACATTCTACTACTTCCGGTAAATTCAAAATAGCCTGATTGAATCCTTCCGAGATATCATAGGTTTGTTTGACAAGTGTCACCTGGCAATAGACCGTCAGGTTTTTACCCAATTTCTTTTTATTCAAAATAGAAACATACTTCTCAATGATGCCTTCTTTCTCCAAACGCTTCACCCGATCATGAACCGGAGTGAGTGAAAGATTGATTTTATTCGCAATATCTTTTAGTGTCAGATGCGCATCTTCCTGCAAAAGGCGTAAGATTTTTTTGTCGGTTTCGTCCAGTGTCATAACTTGAAAATGAGGTGTTAATTTCTTCCTATTTTAAACGGCAGTCTTTTTTTCTCTTTGGAAATATAAAAAATCATTTAAACAGAAAAATTTCATGCTAAATTACTAAATAAAATGAATATTTACTTAATTAACGACCATATAACCATAATATTTTCTTTATGCATAAATTTGTAATGCAATTATAATCAAACAATTAAACACAAATCAATTATGATAATCGGAGTTCCAAAAGAAATCAAAAATAACGAGAACCGCGTAGCACTTACACCTGCAGGTGTAGCTGAATTCAAAAAACATGGACATATTGTTTATGTACAAGCTAGCGCTGGAGAAAACAGTGGTTTTAGCGATAAAGCATATGCTGAAGCCGGAGCCGAAATATTGCCTACAATTGAGGACGTTTACAGCATTGCTGAAATGATTATCAAAGTAAAAGAGCCTATTGCTTCTGAATATTCTTTGATCAAAAAAGACCAATTATTATTTACATATTTCCACTTTGCTTCTTCTGAGCCATTAACTCATGCAATGTTAGAACGTGAAGCAGTATGTTTAGCGTATGAAACTGTAGAAAAAACAGACCGTAGTTTACCATTATTGGTACCAATGTCTGAAGTTGCAGGTCGTATGTCTATTCAGGAAGGTGCTAAATATTTAGAGAAACCATTAAAAGGAAAAGGAATCCTTTTAGGAGGAGTTCCAGGAGTTCCACCAGCAAAAGTTGTTGTTTTAGGAGGTGGAATCGTAGGTACACAAGCGGCTAAAATGGCTGCTGGATTTGGCGCTAAAGTAACGATTATGGATGTTAGTTTACCACGTTTACGCTACCTGTCTGATGTGATGCCTGCCAATGTTACTACATTGATGTCAAATCATTATAATGTTCGTGAGGCTATCGCCGAAGCGGATTTGGTTATTGGTGCTGTTTTAATTCCTGGTGCCAAAGCCCCACACTTAATTACTCGTGACATGTTAAAGTTAATGAGTCCAGGAACAGTGGTAGTGGATGTAGCTGTTGATCAAGGAGGTTGTATCGAAACCTGTACGCCAACAACTCACGAAGATCCAACTTTTATCATTGATGATATCGTTCATTATTGCGTGGCTAACATGCCTGGCGCTGTTCCTTATACTTCTACTTTAGCTTTGACTAATGCTACTTTACCTTACGCTTTGCAATTAGCAAACAAAGGATGGAAAAAAGCATGTCAAGAAAATGAAGAATTGAAAAAAGGATTGAACGTTGCTAACGGTAAAGTTGTTTACAGAGGTGTTGCTGAAGCTTGGGGATTGCCTTTCAACGAAGTAGATTCTGTATTGAATGAAGAATTGGCTACAGCCTAATTAATTCTTAAAATAAAGACGCAAGAAAAATACTTGCCGATTATAAATAGAAAATCCGTCACAGTTCAATGTGACGGATTTTTTTACTTATTATGTGTACTAAATTAGCACGCAGATTAAGCTAATTTACACAAGTTTTATTTACTATGTAAAGTACCTTCTTTATTATAATCTCTGTCTGCAAACTGGCACTGAGACTACTTACTACTTACTACTTACTACTTACTACTTACTACTTACTACTTACTACCTACTACTTAACAAGTGCTACTTAAAAAACTACCCCTTCGGTTTTGTCAAATAATATACTGGAATTCCTGTCAGCATAATCAAAACACCCCAACCGCAAGTAGAAAATTTTGTAAATAGCAAGGAAACACATACTGCCGAAGCAATTATGATATATAAGAACGGTAGGAACGGATAACCAAAAGCTTTATATGGTCTTTCAACATCTGGCATTTTCTTACGAAGAATAAAAATTCCGAAGATAGTCAGTATATAAAAAATCAAAACGATGATGATTACAAAATCCAATAAATCCCCATATTTTCCGGTCAAACATAAAAATGAAGCCCAAACACATTGCACCCAAAGCGCCCAAGCCGGAACGCTGGCATCATTCAGATTAGCAGCTTTTTTAAGAAACAAACCATCTTTGGCCATGGTGTAGTACACTCTGGCACCCGCCATAATCAATCCGTTGTTACAGGCGAAAGTCGAAATCATAATCATCACCGCAATGATAATCGTTCCCATATCGCCAAAAGTATATTGTGAAGCCACTACTGCGACTCTATCGGATTTTGCCGTAGCAATTTCGTCCAAAGGAATCACGGCTAAGTACATCAAATTCGTCAACACATAAATAATGGTTACGATAAAAGTTCCTAAGAACAAACTCAAACCCACATTACGCTTTGGATTCTTGATTTCCCCCGCAATAAAGGTCACTCCAACCCATGCATCACTCGAGAACAAAGACCCCACCATCGCCGCTGAAATACCGGTAATCAAGGCTGTTCCACCTATTGGCAACCAGGAACCATTATCAGCATTAAAAGCCCTTGGACTCCAGGCATCGGCCCAGTTAGCATCCCAAACTTCGGCTTTGGCAGCCAAAACAAAACCAAAAACAATCAGACCAAACAAAGATAAAATCTTAATTATGGTTAGTACTGTTTGCAGAATTTTACTGTTTTTCACCCCACGACTGTTGATATACGTCAACAAAACAATCGTAACAATAGAAACAATTTGCGCCGCATTGAGTTTGAAAAAGTCAAATTCATAAAGTATATTTTCATCACTTAATGATGGAATCAAATAAGCAGCAAATTTCGAAAACCCAACACCTACCGCAGCAATCGTTCCGGTCTGAATCACAGCAAAGAAACTCCAGCCGTATAAGAAAGCAATCAGTTTGTTATAAGCTTCCTTAAGATACACGTACTGTCCTCCCGCTTTGGGAAACATGGCACTCAATTCCCCGTAACTCACCGCCGCAATCATGGTAATTATTCCTGAAATCAACCAGATCATGGTCAGCCAACCCGCTGAACCCACTTGTCTGGCAATATCGGCACTCACTATAAATATCCCTGAACCGATCATCGAGCCCACCACGAGCATGGTTCCGTCTAATAATCCGAGTTCTCTTTTAAAATCTTCTGGTTTGTTTTCCTCCATAATATGTTAGTTTTGGTTTTTTGGTTGGCTAAAGATATACTTTTTTGGGAAATTTTAGAAAAACATAGGATGAGATAATTAGATGAAGGGATGATAGATGATAGATGATAGACCAAGAGATGATAGACCAAGAGATGATAGACAGAGAGATGATAGACAGAGAGATGATAGATAAAGAGACTACAAAAACAATAATAGACTGATAGAGAACGAAAGTCAGCTTCATTTGGGCGTATCCCTCCGTAAAAAACTCCGGGTCGGGCTATTCGCTGTATCTTTTGTTTCGCTATCGCTGCACAAAAGGATGCCGCTACTATCCCTTACGCTATTAGGTCAGCCATCACGATGGTTCCATTAAAACTGAAAGTATTTTTTGTAAGACAACATTTATTTTTGTTAAATTAGCCAAAAACAGCTTGAAAACCCCAGCTCATAGTCTCTTGACAAAAGAACAATAAAGAATGAATGGCAATACTACCTTAAAAGATATAGCAACACTTTTCCTGAAACTGGGCATAATTGGTTTTGGGGGTCCGGCTGCACACATCGCTATGATGCAGGACGAAGTGGTACACAAAAGAAAATGGCTCAGCGAACAGCATTTTCTGGATCTCATTGGTGCAACCAACCTGATACCCGGTCCAAACAGCACCGAAATGGCCATCCATATCGGACACGAAAAAGCGGGTTGGAAAGGCTTAGTCGTGGCGGGACTTTGTTTTATTTTACCTTCGGTTTTAATTACCGGATTTTTTGCCTGGCTTTACAAACAATACGGACAACTTCCCGAATTTCAGCCTTATATTTATGGTATCAAACCTGCCATTATTGCCATAATCCTTGGAGCCGTTTTTCCTTTGGCAAAAAAATCATTAAAATCTACTGAGTTGGCCATTATTGGACTACTGGTACTACTTTGTTCGTTACTCCAATTCAATGAAATATATTTAATGTTTGGAGCTGGTTTTCTGGCTTTACTTTTGGCTTCGATTCGCAATAATAGAGGAAATAATGCTTACAATATTTTTCCACTCACAGCATTACAAATAACAAACACAGTCGTTCTTTCCGTCAGCAATCTTAAGCTGTTTTGGATTTTTCTAAAAATCGGTTCCATACTCTATGGTAGTGGCTATGTTTTATTTGCATTCCTTGACACCGAATTGGTCGCAACGGGAATTTTATCGCGGCAACAACTCATCGATGCCATAGCCGTGGGGCAATTTACCCCGGGCCCTGTTTTTTCATCGGTAACATTTATCGGCTATCAAATTAACGGACTGACAGGAGCAATCGTTTCAACAATTGGTATTTTTCTGCCTTCCTTTGTTTTTATTGCTTTACTCAATCCTTTGGTCAAGAAAATGAGAAACTCAAAAAAGTTTTCAATCTTTTTGGACGCTGTTAATGTTGCTTCAGTAGCCATCATTATTTCTGTTTGTTTTGCAATGGGAAAAGACACTATTACTGACTGGCGTACAATTGCTATTACTATTGTAAGCATTGCCTTGACATTTGGTTTCAAAAAAATAAATAGTGCTTTTATTGTTGTAGGTGGCTCCCTACTTGGTTATATATTGACACTTATATAAGCCTAAAATCATCAGAGAAGATTCTAAGCACAAATTGCAAATCAGATTAACTCATTCACTTACTTTTCAGATACCCTAACAATTAGAGTTTTAAAAAAAATCTGTCACTCTATTTATCAACAACCCCAATCCTTAATCACAAAACCGATAAGCATCACTTTTACCTGACTTTTTGACTTCTGGAACGATAATGTGATTTTGGAATCGCTGTCCTGCCAGTACCTCATTCAAAAAATCTAAAGTATACTGTTGGTCTTTTACAAAAAACGCATCATTGTATGCATGACCGCCACCACAAAAAGTATATAATTTCGAGCTACCATTAAGTTCTTTTACATGATTAAAAATGGAATATGAACCAAAAAACATCAGCCAACCTCTGGAATTAGTTTTGCAATAGCGGTGAGCTGCAGTACCATAAGGGACTGTTTCATCTCCGTTGCCGTGAAAAAGCATCATCGGAATGAGATTCTTTTTAGTGATCAGGTTTTCATCCATAATCGCTCCTGCTCCCGAAATCAAGCCAGCATATCTAAACCCTTCGGGCAATTTATTCTTATACATACTCATGGTATCAAAGTCCCAAAAAGCTGCATGCAATGCCGTTTCTCCACCTGCACTTGCACCGGATATAAATATTTTGGAAGGGTCAATATTGTATTTGGCACTGTTCTTTATAAAAAACGAAGTCGCCAGCCACAAATCGTTAACCCCATACTGGATTGCTTTTATCTTTTCAGACACCATCATGTCGCAGTCAAAATTCTTACCCTTGGCGTATAAAGTATAGGTAATAGTTGCCGCGGCAAAACCTTTTTGGGCAAGGTATTTACAAAGCGGATACCCTGCACTTCGATCTCCTCCTGAAAAACCTCCTCCATGCACATAAATCAGTAAAGGCAAATCGGAAGCCGAAGCTTTCTCAGGAAGAAACAAGTCCAAATCCAGTTGAAGCGTATCGTTCTGGAAATAGGTAAGGGTTTGCATTTTTTGGGCAACAGCAAACTGTACAGAAAAGAATGCAATCAGGAATAAAATGCTGTATTTTTTCATTGCACAAAAAAAGGTATTCTTTAATTGGTCTTCATTGGTGGCAAATCAAATGCCTTTGCATCATGTTCAAAATTGTTGCGATGAGAACCATCACAAAAAGGTTTATTAGATGAAAATCCACAACGGCACAAGCCTAGGGCCGCTCTGCCTTGCAATCCATAAACGCTGCCATCTTGGTCAACTATTTCGAAATCTCCCTCAATTTTTATAGATCCGTTACGATTAATTACTAGTTTTGTCTTGCTCATACTATTATTATTTATTTGGGTTCAAAGATTGCAAATTATATCCTGAAAGGGCAGTAATTGCGGCTTTTTATGATTCAAAAAAGCTAATTTACATTAATTCTATATTATACAAAACCCAAGTTTCAAACTGATAGCAGCCTGTCAAAATAGACCGCCATTAATAACCAATTCATTGTAACCCATTCATGACCACAAACACGATCACCACTATCTTGGCAGAAACTCAAGCACTCGTATTTACGCCTTGCGGTTTGGAACTGACAAATCCGATAGCCGAAAAAGAAAGTGCAGCCTATAGCGCATATAAATTTAAACTGGGTCATTTAAAAATACTTTTTCGAGTAGCCAAAACAACTCCCACGAAGATTGGGCAATTTGTCACTCTTTGGAAACGAATCGACAAGAATCCCATCCAACCCTATGACCTTTCAGACGAATTTGACCTTGTGGTAATCAACACTAAGACTGAGAACCATTTTGGGCAATTTGTATTTCCAAAATCAGTGCTTTCTGAACAAGGAATCCTTAGTACTGATTTAAAAGAAGGAAAAAGAGCTTTTCGTGTATATCCACCTTGGGAAAAGCCGCATAGCAAACAGGCACTAAAAACCCAAAATTGGCAATCCCTATATTTTCTGAAAATTCCTTTTGACCAGTCCCTAAATCTTCGTCAGGCGGAAAGGCTTTATTCCTTGGATAGCGGGAATTAAAACAATTCTTATTAAAATAATTATTCACTGCAACGATAGGAAAACTACGACTATAAATCTGTTATATTCCTGTTACAAACAGACTTATTTGTTACTATATCATTATATTTGCAACAAATTAATGCATTCTGGGTTGTGGATATTTCTGCTTTCTAACGCAAATATCCAGAACCCATTTTGTTTTTTTTAAACAAAACCAGATTAAATACCACAACCTACTTTAAAAAATGGCTATCTTAAATAGAGTAAATAAGTACAGGCGAATTCTGACCCATAGTCTGACAAAAAATATTGGCAGTTCAGAGTCAGAAATCACTATTCCGTTAACTGATAAAACTAAAATTAAAAGAGTTTTAATTTCAAGACCCAATCAAAGACTGGGTAACTTACTACTAATAACTCCTCTTGTACAAGAAGTTACAGCCACTTTTCCAAACTGTAAGATTGATCTATTTGTAAAAGGAGGTTTGGCGCCCATTGTATTTGACAATTATGAAAATATTTACAGAATCATTAAACTGCCTAAAAGACCGTTCCGAAATTTAATCGAGTATTTTCAGTTTTGGATTAAAATCAAAAAAAAGCCCTACGATTTAGTGATTAATGTGGATAAAAACTCTTCATCCGGAAGATTGTCTGTCCAATTTTCTAAAGCAAAATACAAGTTCTTTGGGGATTCAGATACAGACAGTGAGATGAATTCCGACGATTACGAGCACATTGCAAAATATCCCATCTATAATTTCAGAAGCTATTTAACCAAATTAGGGCTGGAGAAAAATGAGAATCCGATTCCATCGTTAGACCTTAGGTTACGTCCGTCTGAAATTGCAGAAGGAAAAAAATTACTAGATGCCATTGTGCCTAGTGACAAAAAAACCATTTGTATTTTTACTTATGCCACTGGCGACAAATGTTACTCCGAATCTTGGTGGGAAAGTTTTTACGAGCGATTAAAAAAAGAATACCAAAACTATAATATCCTTGAAGTTTTACCTGTTGAAAATATTTCGCAGATTTCATTTAAAGCACCCACATTCTACAGTAAAGACATTCGTGAAATTGGTTCTTTGATTGCAAACACAACGATTTTCATTGGTGCCGACAGTGGGATTATGCATTTAGCGAGTTCCGTACACACTCCTACCATTGGGTTATTTTCGAGAAGCAACCAAAACAAATACAAGCCTTACAACAATAACAGTGTAGCAA
>RCUQ01000363.1_pt1 | contig 21354 bp, 20 predicted proteins | sample 2166351 | NCBI WGS metagenome assembly RCUQ01 (sample SAMN09932597, study PRJNA488358) | compost metagenome | feature: garden; material: soil; isolation source: compost soil in acetonitrile-enriched culture | place: Germany: Experimental Botanical Garden Goettingen | collected 2016-01-27
TGGCCTTGACCGCTTCGCGGTAGTGGTTGCCGAAGCGCAGGGTGTGGATCACCGCGGAGGCGTGCTCGATTTCGCCATCGGCACCGACCACGGCGGCCTTGCCGTAGGCTTCGATTTTCTCGGCACCGCCGATGATGCCCACCAGACGCTCAACCATCAGCGCGCCGAGGTCGGAGCAGTTGGCGCGGATCTGCGGTTTCAGGTCTTCGACGAAACCGTTGCCCAGCCACGGGTTCTTCATCACCACGGCCAGCCCGACCATGGTCACGGGCGTGTCGGTGGCCTTGCCGCCTTCGATGAAGGTTTCTTCGACGTAGCTGACGATCTTGCGGATTTCGAAACTCATGAGCTGCTCCGTATCAGGGTGGAATGTGTCTGTGCGTATGATGGTATACCATAATACCGGTTGTGCAAGAGCCTGATTCGGGTTTCTGGTCGGAAGGCGATGAAAAGCGGGAGACCGGTTGCTTTGTCCGTTAGGCGCTATCTACTGGCTTACTAGCGTTAGTCGGCAATCCTTAGGCGCGTTAGAGTCGGGCTCACGTTCCTGGCTAACCCGGATGATCCCGATGACTCGCCCTCGCTTCTTGCCCGACAACTTCACCCTGACCCTGATTGGCGTGGTGCTGCTCGCCAGTTTGCTGCCCGCCAGCGGACAAGTGGCGGTGGGCTTTGGCTGGTTGACCAACGCCGCCATCGCACTGCTGTTTTTCCTGCACGGCGCCAAGCTGTCACGCGAGTCGATCATTGCCGGCGCCGGCCACTGGCGCCTGCATTTACTGGTGTTCAGCCTGACCTTCGTGCTGTTCCCGCTGATCGGCCTGGCGCTCAAACCGGTGCTGTCACCGATGATCGGCGCCGACCTGTACATGGGCATGCTCTACCTCTGTGCGTTGCCCGCCACCGTGCAGTCGGCGATTGCCTTTACCTCGCTGGCGCGCGGCAACGTGCCGGCAGCGATTTGCAGCGCCGCCGCATCCAGTCTGTTCGGGATCTTCCTCACGCCATTGCTGGTGACGCTGCTGTTGGACGTGCACGGCGACGGCGGCTCGACCCTCGATGCCATCGTCAAAATCAGCGTGCAATTGCTGCTGCCGTTCATTGCCGGGCAGATCGCGCGGCGCTGGATCGGCGCGTGGGTCGGGCGCAACAAGAGTTGGCTGAAATTCGTTGATCAGGGTTCGATTTTGCTGGTGGTCTACGGCGCGTTCAGCGAAGCGGTGAACGAAGGCATCTGGCACCAGATCCCGTTGCGCGACCTGGCGGGTCTGGTCGTGGCCTGCTGCGTGGTCCTGGGCCTGGTGCTGGTCGCGTCCACCGTGCTGGGCAAAGTCTTCGGCTTCAATCAGGAAGACCGCATCACCATCCTCTTCTGCGGCTCGAAGAAAAGCCTGGCCACCGGCGTACCGATGGCCCAGGTGTTGTTCGCCGGCAGCACCATCGGCGTCTTGATCCTGCCGCTGATGCTGTTCCATCAGATTCAATTGATGGTCTGTGCGGTGCTGGCGCAGCGTTATGCCAAGCGCCAGGAATCGGTGGCGGAGTTGATGGGGCAGGTGGATCCGTAGGTTCGGACGCAACAAACAGTTATGTGATTTTGGTATCAGTGCTATCCAATTAGTGCTGTTTATCAATCAATACCTTAAAAGGTAAGTTGCTCTCTGCGATGACAAGCCGAGAGCAATTGATGATCCAGCCACTTATCCGCAAGTTCATTCCCGCAACAGCCAAGGCCGGCTCTCTGTGTGTCGCGCTATACACCAGCGCATTCGTCAGTGCCGATGACCGCAGTCCGTTGGTTATCAAGGATCAGGGCAGCCTGATCGCCGGCGGCGGGCGAATCACCCAGCCAGGCAAGTTTGATCCCTACAAACCGATGATTCCCGATGGTCAGAGCTACCACGGGGACCATGTCTACGCGTTCTATCAGGTCCCGGTCGACGCTCGTCCGCTGCCGATTGTCATGTGGCATGGCGCAGGACAATCGGCAAAGTCCTGGGAGACCACGGCAGACGGACGTGAAGGGTTCCAGAACATCTTTTTGCGTCGCGGCTTTTCCACCTGGTTGATCGACCAGCCGCGCCGTGGCGATGCGGGCCGCAGTCTGGTTGAAGCGACGATCAAGCCGATACCGGATGAGCAGATGTGGTTCAACCAGTTCCGCATCGGTGTCTGGCCAAATACCTTTGAAGGTAGTCAGTTTCCACAAGGGCAGGCTGCACAGGAACAGTTCTTCCGTTCGATGACGCCCAACACCGGTCCCTACGACATCGAGGTGGTTTCCGATGGCGTCCGCGCGCTTCTGGAAAAGACCGGCCCTGCGATTCTGTTCACCCACTCGCAGGGTGGCGGTCCCGGTTGGCTGACGGCGATCAAAAGCCGAAATGTGAAGGCCATCGTGGCGTTCGAACCGGGCAGCAGTTTCGTGTTTCCGGAGGGTGAAGCGCCCCCACCAATTCCCAGCGCATTCGACACGCTCTCGGCACACGTTGTATCGAAGGCGCAGTTCGAAGCGCTGACCCGGATCCCCGTCGTCATCTTCTATGGCGACAACATCCCCGACAAACCGGTACGGCTGCCAGCACAAGACAGTTGGCGCGCGCGGCTTGAAATGGCGCGGCTATGGCGCGACACGGTGAACCGGCATGGCGGTGACGTCACGCTCATTCATTTGCCGCAAATCGGCATCACAGGCAACAGCCACTTTCCGTTTTCGGACATCAACAACGTCGAGATCGCGGATCTGGTTTCGAAGTTTCTCGCAGAAAAAAACCTCGATTAAAAAACATCGGCAGGAGCATTCATATGATTCGAAGCGCAGTTAAGGCCACTTTCATGGCCGCCATGATCGGGATGTCTGGCGTCGAGGTTGAGGCCGCTGACTACAAGCAGAATCCGTTCACACTGACTTATGGTGGCGCCATCACCAAAAACGAGCCGGGCAAGGTCAATATCCATACGGTCACCTACAAGCTCAACGGCCTGGATATCTCCGCCAACGTTTACACCCCAGCCAACTATGACTCGACCAAGAAATACCCGGTGGTCGTCGTGGCGCATCCCAACGGCGGGGTGAAAGAGCAGGTTGCCGGCTTGTATGCCCAGCGTCTGGCTGATCAGGGCTACATCACCATCACGGCAGATGCGGCGTATCAGGGCGTCAGTGGCGGTGAGCCGCGCAATGTGGACAAGCCATCGAACCGCATCGAAGACATCCATGGCATGGCGGATTTCATCGCCGGTTATCCTGGCGTCGATACGGCGCGGCTGGGATTGCTCGGCATCTGCGGCGGTGGTGGTTATTCGTTGGCGGCGGCGCAAACCGACAAGCGCTTCCAGTCGATCGCGACCCTGAGCATGTTCAACTCAGGGCTGGTGCGTCGCAATGGCTACCGGGACTCGCAACTGTCCACCATTGAGCAGCGCTTGCAGCAGGCGTCCGCCGCGCGCGCACAGGAAGCGGCCGGTGGAGAAATTCTCTATACCGGCGATGCCAAACTGACCGATGAGCAGATCGCCAAGCTGCCGTTTGATCTGTATCGCCAGGGCTTCGAGTATTACGGCAAGATCCACGCACACCCGAACTCGACCTTCCGCTACACCACGAGCAGCCTGCTGGACCTGATGCGTTTCGACGCCACCAATCAGATCGAGCTGATCGACAAACCGTTACTGATGATCGCGGGCAGCAAGGCCGACAGCCTGTACATGTCCGAGCAGGCTTTCGCCAAGGCCACGGGAACACAGGACAAGAAACTGTTCACCATCGACGGCGCGACCCACATCGAAACCTATTGGGTGCCCGAGTATGTGGACGTCGCCATGGACCAGTTGACCGCGTTCTACGCCAGAACCCTCTGATTTGAAGGAACCCTCATCATGAAAAATACCCTTTTGGGGATCGCGGTGTGTGCTGCGGCCCCCTTTGCCTGCGCCGACGGTGCCAGTGAAACCCGAGCCGCCCAGCCGATCAGCCGGGCAGGCAGTCAGACTTCGGTCGCGGGGCCGGCGGATTCTTTCACCGGGCGGGTGCGTGTCGATCCGTTATTTCCGGCTTCCGGTGAGATCAATGCGTCCGGTGCGTACGTCACCTTCGAACCGGGCGCACGTTCAGCCTGGCATACCCATCCTGCAGGCCAGCGTTTGGTGGTGGTCTCCGGTGTCGGCTTGACCCAGGAATGGGGCAGGCCTGTACAGGAAATCCATCCGGGCGACGTGATCGTCTGCCCGCCGGGCGTCAAGCATTGGCACGGTGCCGCACCCTCGAGCGCCATGACTCACCTGGCCGTGACCGGCGCGGTCGACGGCAAGAGTGTGGATTGGCTGGAGAAGGTCACCGATGATCAATACAGTGCCCATGATCCTGTGACGCCACCGTCGACGACCAAAGAATTTCCAGTCTCTGAGGAACTGTCCGCCAAACAGCAAGCCATTCCATTGATAGCGGCTGCCATGGCCACGAGCGACATGCCGGGGCTCAAGGTTGCCTTGAACCGGGGACTGGATGCAGGGCTGACCGTCAGCGAAGCGAAAGAAATACTGGTGCAACTCTACGCCTACAGCGGTTTTCCCCGCAGTCTCAACGCGCTCGGCGAGCTGATGAAAGTCGTGGAGGCGCGCAAACAACGTGGCGTTCAGGACGATCCGGGGCGCGAACCCGGTCGCGCGATTCCGTCCGGCAGCGAACTGCTGGCGGCGGGTAAGGCCAACCAGACGCGCATTGCCGGCGCGCCTGTGCAAGGGCCATTGTTCGATTTCGTCCCGGTCATCAACCAATACCTGCAAGCGCATTTGTTCGGCGACATTTTCGAGCGCGACAACCTGGACTGGCAAAGTCGTGAGCTGGCCACGGTCGCGGCGCTGGCCGTCACCCCCGGCGTCGAGTCGCAGTTGCGCTCGCACATGGCCGCCAGCCTGCGAGTCAGCCTGAGCGCTGCGCAATTGCGTCAATTGGTCCAGTTGCTGGCAGAGCAGGGTGATGTTGAAGCGGCCAGGCGTGCGGGCGAGGCGTTGGACGCCGCTCAGCCCAAATAGCGCAGAGCTTCGCGCAGCAAGGTGAAGGCCGGTGAACTCTGGCGCCGGCTCGGATAGTAGAGGTGATAGCCAGAGAACGGCTCGCACCAGTCGGCCAGCACGCGAATCAATCGACCTTGCGCGACATGTTCCTGCACCAGATCTTCCGGCATATAGGCCAATCCCAACCCCTGAAGGGCAGCCTCCAGGCGCATGGCGATGTTGTTGAACACCAGTTGTCCTTCGACTCGCACCTTCAGCTCTTGCCCGTTCTTCTCGAACTCCCAAAGGTACAGACCACCGTAGGTGGGCATGCGCAAAGTGATGCCGTTGTGCCCCGTCAAATCGCCCGGAACGACGGGTTTCGAGTACCGGGCGAAGTATGCCGGGGAGCCGACAACCGCCATGCGCATGTCGGGACCGATGCGCATCGCGATCATGTCCTTGGCGACCTGCTCGCCCAACCGTACTCCAGCGTCGAAGCCTTGCGCGACGATGTCGGTCAGGCCGTAGTCGACGATGATTTCGATACTGAGATCCGGGTTGTCGGGCAGCACCTTCGCGAGCACGGGATGCAGGATGGTAATCGCCGAATGCTCGCCCGCGGTAATGCGCAATTTGCCTGCCGGCTTGTCACGGAATTCGCTGAGCAATGCCAGTTCTGTATCGATCTCTTCGAAGCGGGGAGCGATCACCTGCAGCAAATGTTCGCCTGCTTCTGTGGCGGACACACTGCGCGTGGTGCGAGCCAGCAGCCGGACACCCAGGCGTTCTTCCAGTTGGCGCATGGCACGGCTCAAAGCAGGTTGCGACATGCCCAGTCTGGCGGCAGCGCGAGTGAAACTGCGCTCCTGTGCGACGGCGGCAAAAATCGCGAGCTGGTCGTAGCTTTCTGCGGTCATTAATACGCTCCAGGTATGAACCGTAAGCGATTATGCCGATAAAGTCGTCACTCAAACATCAGGCAAAAAAAAGCCGCCTATGAAGGCAGCAATAAAAAAGCACGCGGTGTATGGCGTGAGTATTGCGGCAACCAGGTTACAGAGTGATGACAGCGATTGTGCGCCCGCATCAAAGCGCACAATCGAGCCTGCGTCCTCAATACACCTGCGGCACGATGATTTCCGGTGGTGTCGGGCTGCGCGAGTAGTCTTCCTGGCGTACGCGTTCCGGCAGTTCGATCACCGGTAGTTCGACTTCTTCGTAGGGCATTTGCCCGAGCAGGTGATGGATGCAGTTGAGCCGGGCCTTTTTCTTGTCGTCGGCTTGCACCACCCACCACGGCGCTTCGGCGATGTGGGTGCGGTCGAGCATGATTTCCTTGGCCTTGGTGTAGGCCTCCCAGCGCCGACGGGATTCAAGGTCCATGGGGCTGAGTTTCCATTGTTTGAGCGGGTCGTGGATGCGGCTGAGAAAGCGCAAATGCTGTTCCTGGTCGGAGATCGAGAACCAGTATTTGATCAACTGAATGCCAGAGCGGGCGAGCATCCGTTCGAACTCCGGCACGGTGCGAAAGAACTCTTCGTATTGGTCCTCGTTGCAGAACCCCATGACTTGTTCGACGCCCGCGCGGTTGTACCAACTGCGGTCGAACAACACGATTTCACCCGCCGCCGGCAGGTGCGAAACGTAGCGCTGAAAGTACCACTGGGTGCGTTCGCGGTCGTTGGGGGCGGGCAGGGCGGCGACCCGGCAGACCCGAGGATTGAGCCGCTGGGTGATGCGCTTGATCACGCCACCCTTGCCCGCCGCATCGCGCCCTTCGAACAGGATCACCACCTTGTGCCCGGTCTTCACCACCCAACTCTGCAACTTCACCAGCTCACCTTGCAGGCGGAACAGCTCGCTGAAGTAACGGCGACGTTCCTGCCTTTCCGGGCTCTCGCCGAGATGATCATCGAACAGTGCTTCGAGGTCGTGATCGTCCTCCAGCAACTCCAGCTCCAGTTCTTCGTCGCTGTGATCGAGCAGTTCGCGGTGGATGCGTTGCATCAGGGTGTCGTTGGTCAACAGCATGGTCAGAACTCCCGACGAAGTTGGAAGTGCCCATGCTAGGCCCGCGCATGTGACGACGTGGTGACGAACAGGTGATGGCGAAATTCATCGGCCTGTCATCGTCGTGTCACTGAGCGCATGGCAGGATCGGCGCAAACCGCCCTGCGGCACGCCATTCGCAGGCCGATGAAACTGCCGGGAATCCCCACCATGAAAGGTGACAGCTCTCTGTTTGCGGCCATTGACCTGGGCTCCAATGCGTTTCGCCTGATGATTGGCCAGCCAGTCAAACGCAACCGCCAGATGATGATTCAGGAAGTCAAAACCCTGCGCGAACCTGTGCGCCTGGCCGAAGGGTTTCAGGGTGGGGCACTAGACGAAATGGCGCTGGATCGGGGGTGGCAGGCGCTGGCGCGATTCGGCAAGAAACTGCGTGGCTTCGAAGCCGGGCGAGTGCGGGCGGTGGCGACCAGCGCCGTGCGCGAAGCTGACAATGCGCAATTGTTCCTGGCCAGCGCCGAACGCCACTTGGGGTTTCGTATCGACGTGATCTCGGGGCAGGAAGAAGCGCAACTGGTGTACGCGGGTGTCGCCCATACCAACCCCGGTTCAGAGAGCATGCGACTGGTGGTGGATATCGGCGGCGGTTCCACCGAATTGATTCTGGGACGCGGCCCTCAGTTGCTGGTCACCGAGAGTATTGCGATTGGCAGCGGCACTTTTGGAGCGCGTTATTTTGCCGGCGGCAACATCACCGCCCAGGCGCTGCTTGAAGCCGAACGGGTAGCGACGCTTGAGTTCGACAAGGTCGCCCGTCGTTATCGCGCGCAGGGTTGGCAGCAGACCATTGGCTCTTCAGGCACCGCGCGCATGCTGGCCAAGATCCTCAGTGCCAATGGGTTGAACGACTATGGAGAAACCGGCATCACCTACAGCGGACTGCTGCGCCTGTCGCTGCGTCTGCTCGAAGTCGGGCATGTCAAAAAGCTGCGGCTGGCGGGGCTGCAAGCCCATCGCCTGAGCAGTTTGCCGGGAGGGTTGGTATTGATGCTGGCGGCGTTCAAGGTCTTCGGCATCGCACACATGACGCCTTCGGAGCCGGGTTTGCGGTTCGGAGTTCTACACGGGCTGATGTCCAGACACTGATTTCATTGCAATCTCCCGTCAGCGTCCAGCCGCTGCATCCGCCAATGCAGTGACCACCTGTTTCTCGATTTCCTTTTCATCCAGCCCACGTCCGAAATGCTTGAGGTAACGGCCCTGGCTATCGATTAAAAACAGGATGGTCGAGTGGTCCATCATGTACTCGTCCGGTTTATCCCCCGTAGGCACTTTCTTGTAATACACGTGATAAGCGTCCGTGATGCGCACGATGTCTTGCGCCGAACCGGTCAAGCCGACGAAGTCACTGGCGAAGTAATTCACGTAGGTCTTCAGTTTTTTCGGCGTGTCCCGTTCCGGGTCTATGGTCACGAAAATCGGCCGCACGTTGATGCCCTGCTGCTGTTGCAGCTGCCGGCTGATGCGGGCCATTTTCGCCAAGTCAGTTGGGCAAATGGCGGGACAGGTCATGAAGCCGAAATACAGCAACGCCGGCTCGCCAAAACTGCGTTCGGTGACGCGCTGGCCATTCTGGTTGGTCAGCTGGAACGGCCCGCCGATGTCGGTGCGGGTCGCAGCCGTCGAACTCGCCGCCGTTGCCGCCAATAGCAACGCCATTAGCCACTTCATGGCTCAGTACCCTCCCGAATAGGTCAACGCCAGTCCCAGCAGTTCGGACATCTGGCCGTCCTCTTTCTGGGTGCCGGCAGACAAGCCAAGTTTGATCTGGCCGGTGATGTTGTAGGTCACGCTCAACTCGTTGAGGTAGTCCTGGTGATCCGCGCCCCCGGTCGATTCGCGATGCTTGTCGGTACGCGTCGCACCCAGCGCCCAGTCGCCGAAATCGAAGGTCAGCGAGGTGGTCAGATAGCGGGTGTCGTTGCCCTTGATGCCGTCCTCGTTGTCGACATCGGCGAATTCGACGAAGGGCACGATATCGAAATAACGCCCCGCCAGCGTCGGCTCAAGATCGGTGCTCGGCGCATAGGCCCAGATGTAGCGGGCCGAGGCGATCTTGATGGTTTCATCGTCTTCGCCTGGTGGATCGGGCTGCGTCTCGTCTTCGGCCTTTTTGTTGAACATATAACCGGCCTGCATCTCCAGATAAGGCACCGCCGGAATCGCTATCCAGTTCACCGTCACCGCATAGGAATCGAGCTTGCCGGTATTCGACGGACCGCCATCGCTGCGCTGCAACTTCTCGCCATGGCGCAGGTACGGCCGACCGAGAAACGAATTGTCCGCGGTGTACACGCTCAGGTTGGGTTCGATCATCCCCAGCTTCTGGTCGAAAAAGCGGTACGCCACTGTGCCACCGAGCATGCCGTCGAGGTCGTAGGTGGCGACGTAATCATTGGTGTAGAGGCCGGGCGCCTGGTCCTGCGCGCGACCGAACGGCACATGGTATTTGCCGACCGAAAAGGCCGAGTTGGCGTTGTTCTGGTAGTAGTTGAGGTCGTTGATCACCAGCCCCACGTCTTCGAAGAAACGCTTTTGCCCAGGCTCTGGCCCGGCGACGGGATTGATCTCGGTGGCCAGTTGAATCTGCTGATCGTGGGTGAAGCGAAAGTAGAACGTGGTGTTGATGTCCGGGTACGCGTCCCCGGTGTTGCGATTGCCGCCCTGGGGCGAATCGCCATGCGTGTGGTCATATTGAAAGGTCGCGTCGTAATCCATGCCGACGTTGGGGTATTGCCCGTCATCGGCGAGCGTCGATTCGACGGCGCACACCGATCCCACCAACAACACAGCCAAGCGATAGTTGTACATGGCGTGCCCCCCCTTAGTTGATCAGCGGTTTCAGCGGGCTGGACGCTTTCGGGTCCTGTCCGGTGTTGCGCAGGTAGGAGCACAACTGGTTGTTTTCACCGTACAGCCCGCCCAGGGGTTCGAGCTTGACCGCCTGCTCGTAGTCCTCCGGCTTGACCACCTGAATCGCCTGCATCATGCCGCCGTCCTCGTGTTCGAGGATGTGGCAGTGGTAGACGAACTTGCCGAGGATCACCGGATCGCGAAAGGGGATTCGCACGGTGATCGAACCTGTTGCGGGAATGAACACGTTGTCCCGATAGCCGCTGAACTGCACCGGTTTGCCGTTGAACTCGGTGACCTGGAAATCCACTTGGTGAATGTGGAACTGGTGCAACTCCTGGGACGGGTTGAACAGCCGCCATTCTTCGACATCACCGAGCTTGACCGTGGTGTTGACCCGGTCCAGCTCAAAGCGTGTGCCGTTGATCAGGAACGCATTGGGGTCGGTGTCCGAATCCTGAAAAGCAAACTGGCGCGTCTTGTTCACCGCGATCTTGCTGAAGTCCTCGGCCGGCGGATAGGCGCTGGTGATCTGTTTGGTCGCCACCTGTTGGCCGCTTGAACGCAGGATCGCCAACTTGGCCATCGGGTACTGATCGCCCGCCGGTCCGGTGTTTCCGGAACCGGTTTCGACTTCGTAGGAACCCTCCGGTGGCCCGACCACCAACACACTGAAACGCGCCGACGGCCCGATCAGTACCTGATCGGCATCGACCCTGCGCGTCACCGTGTTGCCGTCACGGGACAACACCTGCATCGACTGGCCGTTGATACGAATCCGGAAGTACTGGTTGGCGGCAATGTTGATGAAATGCCAGAGCTGGGTTTCTCCGGGCTTGATGTCGATGGTCGGCACTTCCTGGCCATTGATCGTGCGAATCGACGGGGCGCTGGTGATGATCTCGCTGGCGACTTTGCCGGTCAGGGTTTTCTGGAAATTACGCAGGACCAGCACTTGTTCCTTGATGCCCTTGAGTTCGGGAAACGGATCGAGCATGCCATCGACCAGGATCGGCCCGGCAATCCCGGCCGACACCTGACGCTGGGAGCCGCCATGGAAATGACTGTGATACCAGTAGGCACCGGGGCTGTGTGCGAGCGGCAGTTTGACGTTGTATTCGCCCACCTTGTGAGGCTGGGTCACGCGGAAAATATTGTCGCCTTCGTCCAGGGGCGACACCTGCATGCCGTGGAAGTGCAGGTTGGTGATCTCGTCCATGCGGTTATCCAGACGGATCGCCATGGTCCCGCCGGGGCGCGTACGAATCAGTGGCGAATCGTAATCGCCGTTGAACACCAGGGAAACGTAACGCTCATTCCCGACGTTGACCTGCTGCTCGGCCGCCGTGAGCGTGGCGTGGGTCACGCCGCTGGCATCGTAGGTGAACTCAGGATTCTGGCGCAGAGGTTGGGAGGCGGGCTCAGCAGACTGCTGTGTCGCACAACCGCTCAAGGCAACTGCCGCCAGGCTCGCGCAAAGGGCAAAGGGGCGGACGCTGAAAGCTCTGGGCATGATCGCGACCTTCGGTGGCTTGGCGGGGAACTAGCGGGCGTAGTTCGCCTGTGCGTTGCCGAAGGTGATCAACCGTCACCGCGTAATATTAAACGCCACGTTGTATTTGGTATTGAGTCGTTTTTACGCGCAACTTTTCGAGTGTAGAACAGGAAAAGTGGCGCGCAAGTTTATTGGATCCAGCGTAACTTCCGGGCGATGAACTGCATGTGTTTCATTCAAGTAACACAGCTGTTTTCTGCGAGATAAAAGGCACCTTGGTATTAAAAACATCAAAGATGTTTTTTCTCTTCCTTATCAAGATGCTTGTCTTCTTTATGGCGTTCCTTATCCAGTTCCTTGGCTTCTTTATCGATATCTTTTCCGTCGCGATCGATGTCTTTGTCCACGTCACGCATGCCATCCCTGACGTCTTTTGAAACGTCACCTTCCGCATGGGCGATGCCGATATAAGGCGTCAGGCCAGCAGATAGCAGCAACGCCACGACCATTGTTTTCAGGATTCGCATTTTGATGACTCCTGTTTCGTAAAGCCTGCCGTTTGAACGGGCAGGACAACGGACTACCCCTGGGGCACCACGCGCGCTTCGCTGCCGGCCCCTTCAACATAAACGTTCATGCCTTTGGTCAGTGACGGATTGATCGGTTGAGTCACCGAAACCAGTACGCCGCTGTTGGTTCGAACAATAATCTGCTGCGCGTCCTTGGGCTGGTCATATTGTTTCTTCTCCGCGTAGTTACCGCCGGCCGCACCCGCAAGGGCGCCGGCGACCATCGCAACATCCCGGCCAGTGCCACGCCCGATCAGACTGCCGAGCGCAACGCCGCCGATACCGCCGAGGATCGCCCCGACGCCACTGTCATGATTGGTCTGCATCTGTACCTGCGAAATCTGCTCGATCTTGCCCGAGCGAATCTCCATTTCACCCGCGCCACCGCTCCCGGCATCGACCGCAGCGCAGGCGCAAAGCAATACACTCAACAGCGAAATCGTCAGCCAGGAAGCGAAAGTTTTCATCATCGAACTCCATCTCATGAAAGGACTGGGTCAATTGAACGCACTCCATCCACGCTAGACGAAAAAGCCCGGTGCGGTTGAATTCATCATGGCGTGCCGACGAAAACCACTTCGAAGTATTGCCGCTATGTCAGCGATATTGCCGACCTCGGTTTTTCGTCCGGCAGGTTCTCGACCAGCCACTCGCTGAAACTGCGCGCATTGCTCTCGCTGTCCCGATGAGTCAACAAAGCCCAGTTTGGCCCACGAATGGTCTGCTCCACCAAAGGCTGCAACAGGCCGTTGGCGCGTGCTTGCCGACTCAGTAGCTGACTGACCAGCGCGATGCCGAGCCCCGCGCAGGCGGCATCCAGCAGCAGGCCGGGGTCGGAGAAGTTCAGCCCTTGATCCTGCTGGCCGACATCGATACCGGCCTCCACCGCCCAATGGCTCCAGTCCATTTCCCGTTCGCCATGCAAGGTGGTGCGCTGTGCCGGTGGCTGCGTCAGCAGGTTCGGATGACACGCCGGATAGAGGCGGTCGGCGCATAAAACCTTGAAGCTGCATTCGGCCTGGGAACTGATGTCGTCGCGCACCGCGATGTCGATCGTTTGCGTCGCCATGTCAGGCACTTCATCGGTGCTGAAAATCCACAGATCGACCTCCGGATGCTGTTGGCGAAAATCGGCCAGACGCGGCAGCAGCCAGTGGCGGGCGAACGCCGGCGTGGTGTTGAGCACCAGTTGATTGGGCTTCTGATATTGCCCCAGGCGTCGAATGCCCACGGCCAATTGCTGGAGCAGAGCCTGGGTGGTGCTGAGCAAATCATGCCCGGCATCGGTCAGGCTGACGCTGCGTCCGCTGCGAAAGAACAGCGGTTGTTCGAGATACGCCTCAAGGCTGCGGATCTGCTGGCTGATGGCCGACTGAGTGAGGTTCAACTCGTCGGCGGCCTTGTGAAAGCTGCCCAGCCGTGCGGCGGCTTCAAAGCCGCGAAGCGTGCTCAGTGGCGGCCAGTGTTTGAGCATATCGATAAGTTTCTCTAATCAGTTGTCCGCAAAATCCATCGTTTGTTTGCCCGTTTTTACAGCCGTAGCATGCATGCCAACACCGCCAAGGCGTTTTTCATTGAACACAATGACTTAATTGAAAGGCCGATTTCACCTGGAGAGCATCATGCAGCAGAACGACAATAAAAACACCGGTTGGATCATGCCCGCCGAGTGGGCCCGGCACGCGGCGACCTGGATGGTCTGGCCGCACAATAAGGCGCTGTGGGAGTCCGGATGGCGCGTGACATTGGCCAACGTGCAAGAAGACTTCGCCCGCGTGGCCAATGCCATTGCCCGTTTCGAACCGGTGAAAATGGTTGTCGATCCATCGGCGGTCGCCAGCGCCAAAGCGTTGTGCGGGCCGAACATCGAACTGATCGAGTGGGCGGTGAACGACAGCTGGTGCCGCGACTCCGGCCCGAGTTTCGTCTGCCATCCGCAGCAAGGCCTGGCCGGGGTGAGCTGGCGCTTCAACGCGTGGGGCGGCAAGTCGGCGCACAACCTCGACGAAAGCCTGGGGCGCCGCGCGCTCAATCACTTGGGGTTTGAATGTTTCGGTACGCCGCTGAGCAACGAAGGCGGGGCGATCCATGTTGACGGCGAAGGCACGCTGATCACCACCGAATCGGTGTTGCTCAACCCCAATCGCAACCCCGGCATGAACAAGGCCGAGATGGAGGAAATCTTTGCGCGGCTGCTCGGCGTGAAGAAAACCATCTGGCTGCCGGGCGATCCGGACTACGTCACCGGCGACATGACCGACGGCCACGTCGATGGCGTGTGCGCATTCGCCCGTCCCGGCGTTTTGCTGGTCGACGCTACCCACGACAAACAATCGGTGTACGCCGAAGTGGCCCGTGAAAACCGTCGTGCGCTGGAACTGGCTACCGATGCACAAGGGCGCAAGTTCGAATTGATCGAGTTGTATGAGGCCAGCGACGCCGTGGACACCGAAGCCGAAGTGTTCTGCGCCTCGTACACCAATTTCTACATCGCCAACGGCGCGATCATCATGCCGGCCTACGGCATCGCGGCCGATGATGTGGCCGCCGAAACGCTCGCCCAGGCATTCCCCGGACGTGAAGTGGTGCCGGTGCGAATCAATCATCTGGCCCATGGCGGCGGCGGTGTGCACTGCATCACCCAGCAACAGCCTGCCTGGCCGCTGGAGGGTTGAAGCGATGACGCTCCTGACAATCGCCACCACCCAGATGCCGTGCACCTGGGACCTGAAAAACAACCTCGACCAAGCCGAACAGCTTGTCCGCGAGGCAGCGGCCAAGGGTGCCCAGGTCATCCTGCTGCAAGAGCTGTTTGCCACGCCGTATTTCTGCATCGAGCAAAATCACAAGCACCTGGCCCTGGCCGAGGAGTTTCGCGAAAGCCCGGTCCTCAAGCGCTTTGCCGCATTGGCGAGGGAGTTGGGCGTGGTCCTGCCGCTGAGCTGGTTCGAGAAGGCCGGCAACGCGTATTTCAATTCTCTTTGCGTGGCCGACGCCGATGGACGCCTGCTGGGTGTTTACCGCAAAACCCACATTCCCAACGCCATCGGCTATCAGGAGAAAGAATATTTCAGCCCCGGCGACACCGGTTTCCGTGTCTGGGACACCGCGTTCGGCCGCATCGGCGTGGGCATCTGCTGGGATCAGTGGTTCCCCGAGACGGCACGTTGCCTGGCCTTGATGGGCGCCGAGGTCTTGCTGTTTCCCACAGCGATCGGCTCTGAACCGGGCTGTGCGAGCCTGGACTCCCGCGACCATTGGCAAATGACCATGCGCGGTCATGCGGCGGCCAACATCCTGCCGGTGGTGGCGTCCAACCGCGTCGGCCGGGAAGCCGCGACCACCGATCCAGCGTTGCAGATGAATTTCTACGGCTCGTCCTTCATCTGTAACCACAAGGGCAAATTGCTCGCCGAGGCCGACCGTGACAGCACCGGCCTGCTGGTGCACAGCCTCGACCTCGCGGCCATGCGCGAAGAGCGCCTGAGCTGGGGCATCTACCGCGACCGCCGTCCGGACATGTACGGGACGTTGTTGAGCCAGGACGGGCGCCACATCAACTCACGCTGGAACACTCAAGGAGTTTGATATGCACGTTTCCCACAAACGCTTGCTCGCCGCCCTGGGTTTTTCACTGTGCTGCACGGTGCCGTCGCTACACGCCGAGGAGAAAACCCTGCGGCTGTACAACTGGGCCGATTATTTCGCCGAAGACACCCTGAGCCGCTTCACCGCCGAAACCGGGATCAAGGTGATCTACGACGTGATGGATGGCAGCGAAACCCTGGAAGCCAAGATGCTCGCGGGCGGCAGCGGCTATGACCTGATCTTCCCCGGCGACACCGTGGCCGAGCGCCTGGTGCGCGCCGGCAGCCTGATGCCGCTGGATCGCTCGAAACTCACTGAGCTGGCCGACATCGAGCCCGGCCTGCAAAAGCTGCGCAGGCAATACGAGCATTCGAGTCAGGCCACCGTCCCTTACACCTGGGGCACCATCGGCCTGACTTACAACGCCGAGCAAATCAAGCAGCGCGTGCCCGACGCCCCGGTCAACAGCCTCGACATGCTGTTCAAGCCGGAACTGGCGGCGAAGTTTGCTGACTGCGGCATTTCGATGATCGACTCGCCGGATGAAGCGCTGGCGGTGGTCCTCAACTATCTCGGTCGCGACCCACGCAGCGGCAAGCCGGAAGACTTGAAGGCAGCGAGCGAACTGCTGATGAAATTGCGACCGTACATTCGCAAGTTCCAGTCGCAACCGGTGACCGATCTGGTCAACGGCAACCTGTGCCTGTCCCTCGGCTACAGCGGCGACATGACCCAGGCGCAACGCACGGCGGATTCCGCCGGCAAGAAAAGCGACTTCCAGTACCGCATCCCCCGCGAAGGCACCACGGTGTGGATGGACACCATGGCGATCCCGGTCGACGCCAAACATCCGGAGTACGCCTACGCGTTCATCAACTTCGTCATGCGTCCGCAGAACATGGCGGCCATCAGTAACTTCACCGGTTACCCGACTTCCAATGCCAAGGCCCGTCCGGACGTCGATGCAACGATGCGCGACAACCCGGACATCTACATCGACGAAGCCACCTATGCTCGATTGATCCCGGGCAAAGACATTCCCCAGGCCGACATGCGCGCACGCATGCGCACCTGGACCAAGTTCAAGACGGCCACAAGCCAATGATTCCGGGCCGGCGCACAACGCCGGCCTTTGCCCCTTTTTCAGGAAACAGACACATGTCAACGCGTCGCGAATTCATCAAACAGGTATCGGTTGCCGCCGGTGTGACAGCCGCCTTCATGGGCCTTGGTCTGAGCCCCGCGCAAGTGTTGGCGGCGGGCGAGGGTCGTTGGTACATGCCGGACGAAGGAGACAAGCACCAACAGGCGTTCATCGCGTTTGGCGCGCAGGACGCCATCTGGGAAGACTTCACCGCCGACGTGCAAGCGGCACTGGGCCTGATCGCGCGGACCATCGCCGGTTATGAGCCGGTCACCGTGTTCTGTCGCGACAGCGAACGGGATCTGGCCGAAGAACATTGCGGTTCGAAGAACATCACCTACGTCATCACCGAACTCGACGACATCTGGATGCGCGACATCGGTGCCAATTTTGTCGTCGACGGCAAGGGCGAACTCGGCGCGGTGGATTTCAATTTCAACGGCTGGGGCAACAAACAACGACACAGCAAAGATGCTCAGTTAGCCGCGCTGGTTGCCGAGACCGAAGAGGCCCGATACCTGCGCAGTGAATTGGTGGGCGAGGGCGGTGGCATCGAGGTGGATGGTCACGGTACCGGGATCATGACTGAAAGCAGCTGGTTCAATAAAAACCGCAACCCCGACTGGAGCAAGGCCGAGGTCGAACAGGAGCTGAAGGAACGCCTGGGGTTGCGCAAAATCATCTGGTTGCCGGGCATCAAGGGCAAGGACATCACCGATGCTCACGTCGACTTCTATGCGCGTTTCGTCAAGCCGGGCGTGGTGATCGCCAACCTCGACAACGACCCCGAGTCCTACGACTACAAGGTCACCCGAGCCCATCTGGAGATACTGAAAAACGCTACCGACGCCGATGGCCGCCGGTTGCAGGTGCACACCGTGTCGCCGCCGCTCAATCCACGGCAGAGCAAGTTCAGCAAGAACAATCCGGACTTCGCCGCCGGCTACATCAATTACTTCGTGATCAACGGGGCGATCATTGCGCCGCAGTTTGGTGACAAGGCTGCAGACCGCAAAGCTTTTGATCTGCTCACTCAACTGTATCCGGAGCGCGAAGTGGTGCAGCTCAACATCGATGCCGTCTCGGCCGGTGGCGGCGGCATCCACTGCGTGACCAGTCACCAGCCGAAGGTCTAGTGCGCCCGCGCTGTGCCGATTTCGTCGTCGTCAACGGCCAAAGCCATCAAGCCATCTCGCCCCGGATAGACCACCCTGAGCGGTCTGTTCAAGGAGATGACCATGATTCGATTGACCCTGATCCAGGCCCGCGAGCTGGCCGAATCGATCCTGCTGCACAACGGTTTCAATCCGGCCCATGCGCAAGCGGTGGCGGCGACGGTGATTGCCGGTGAACGCGACGGCTGTGCCTCCCACGGTTTATACCGGGTACTGGGCTGCGTGAATTCCCTGCGGGCCGGCAAGGTGTCGGCCGATGCCGAGCCGCAGGTGATCGATCAGGCGCCTTCGATCGTGCGGGTGGATGCTGGCGGTGGTTTTTCGCAGTTGGCGTTTCAGGCCGGGTTGCCGTTACTGGCACAAAAGGCTCGCGACAATGGCATTGCCGCATTGGCAATCAACCGTTGTGTGCACTTCTCGGCACTGTGGGTGGAGATCGAGCAACTGACCGCTGCCGGGCTGGTGGCGCTGGCGTGTAATCCGAGCCATGCCTGGGTGGCGCCTGCCGGCGGCCGCGTGCCGGTGTTCGGCACCAATCCCATCGCTTTCGGTTGGCCACGCGCGGGGCGCGACCCGTTTGTGTTCGATTTCGCCACCAGCGCGATTGCCCGTGGCGACATCGAGTTGCATCGCCGGGCCGGCAAGGCGATTCCCGAGGGTTGGGGCGTGGACGCACAGGGCCAGCCAAGCACCGACGCCAACGTGGTGCTCGACAGCGGCGCGATGCTGACGTTCGGCGGGCACAAGGGTTCGGCATTGGCGGCGATGGTGGAGCTGATCGCCGGGCCGCTGATCGGTGACCTGACCAGCGCCGAGTCGCTGGCTTACGACGGCGGCAGCAAGTCGTCGCCGTACCATGGCGAGTTGATCATCGCCCTGGACCCCCGGCGCTTTTTGGGCGACGCCACCGAACAACATCTGGCCAGAGCGGAAACGTTGTTCGAGGGCATCGAAGGGCAGGGCGCACGCTTGCCGTCACAACGACGTTATGCAGCGCGGGTGCGCAGCCTGGCGGAGGGCGTGCAGATTCCAGAGGCGCTGTACAACGACCTGAAATCGCTGCTGGTCTGAAACGAAACGGCAGCGAGCCCGCTCGCGAAGGCGTCCTCAGGACCTCAGAAGTAATACCCGATGTTCATGTACAACTGATTCTCCCAATGATCCGTCCCGCCAGCCCCCAGACTCTGGGTGTAGCTGCTGCCGCCGATGTATGGATCGTTCTTGCCGAATATCCATTCAGTGGCGATCCACAGTTTGCTCAAGGAGAACGATGTGCCGAGGATCACCCGTTCCGAGGTCTCGAAGTCGCTGGCGGATTTGTCGAAGGCGCTGTAGTTGGCGTACAGCTTCACCCCGCTCACCTGATCGAACAGGTACTTGCCGGCCACGTCGTAACTGAGGTCCGCCACGTACAGATTGCCGCGGCTGGCAATGTTGTAGGTGCCGTCGTAACCGCCGAGGGTCACCACTTCGTCGCTGCCGGGGTTGCGCGGCGACATCTGTTGTCGTGCTGCCTGCAACTGCACTTCCCACGGGCCGTTCTTGCCCAGGTAATGCAAGGCCACGGCGTTGCGGCGGCCGTCATCGTTGGTGTCGCGGTTCTGCAGGCTGGAGGTCAGGCCGGAGAGACCGACCTCGGATTTCCACGGCCCCAGGTCCAGCGCCTTGGCCACGCGCAGTACCGCGGTGTTGCGCTCCTGATTGTCGCTACCGTCGGCCACATAGCTGTCGGCTTCCGACACTACGCTGGAGTAGGTGACGCCATTGCTGGTGCCTTTGCCTTGCCACGCCGGGCGCAGGTAGTAACCGGCCTGGATGTTCCAGTCGCCCGATTGCTGGACGTATTTGGCACCGACTTGTTGCACGTCTTCCAGGCCGATGACGTTGCCCAGGGTTTCGTAGAAGGTGCTGCCGAAGTACGGCTGCAAACCGAACGGCACCGTGTTCAGGCCCACTTGCACCTGCTGATCGGGGTTGAACTTGTAGCCGACCCACGCGAACTTGGCGAACTGGATATCGCCGTAATTCTTGGTGTACTGGTAGGGATAGGAACGACCGTAGAAACGGTACTGAGCCTCACCGATCCAGCTGTCGGAGTTGTATTTGGCGCTGAGGAACACCGTGTCCAGGCCGAACTTCTGGATGTCGCGATCCGGATCGTAATCCCAGCGGGCACGAACGGCGCCGCCGAGGTCGAGGTTGTCAGTGACTTGCACGGCCATGGCCGGGGCCGCAAAGGTGCAGAGTAGAGCGAGATACGAAGGGCTGAGGCGCAAAGAAGCGGGGAAGGGCATGTGGCAGCTCTCGGCTATTTTTATTAGAGATGCCGGCAAGTCTTGCGATCTGAGGTGCGTTGAACAAACGATTAAAAATCCGCTTAAACCTTCCTCGAATGCATGTTACTTAAAAAATCCTGTAGGACAATGTGCCGCTCCCATGTGATCCTTGCCGCCTCGTCACTGGTCCTTGAGAGCCTTTCATGAAACGCAAAATGCCCGGCCTGAATGCGCTCAAAGCGTTCGAAGTGGCCGGTAGCACGGGCAGCTTCACCCGCGCCGCCGAGTTGCTAAACGTCACCCAGAGTGCCGTGAGCCGTCAGGTGCGGCAGCTGGAAGAACAGCTGGGCGAGAACCTGCTGGAGCGGCGCCATCATCACTTGGAGTTGACCAGCGCCGGTCGGGTATTGCTACGGGCATTGCATCAATCCTTCGACAAGATCGAGCTGACGGTGCGCAGCATCCAGCAGAAATCCCATGCCAACCGCCTGCATATCAATGCGCCGCCGACCTTCACCAATCGCTGGCTGATGCCACGTCTGGGGCGCCTGCGCGAGAAGCATCCGGAGCTGGAGTTGAGCATCACCACCCGCTTGCAGGACAGTCTGGCGGAAACCAGTACGCTCGATTGCGCGATCCGTTTTGGCGACGGCGAATGGGATGGCCTGGACAGTTCGCTGCTGTTTCAGGAACGGCACATCGCGGTGTGCGCACCGACGTTGTATGCGCGGGAGTGGAGCGAGCAGGGCATCGACCTCAATCGCCTGACGCTGTTGCATGTGCTGGCCCGGGAAGACCAGCGTTACCTGACCTGGAAACACTGGCTGGACGCCGCGCGCATCAGCGGCGTCGACACCCAGGGCGGGTACGAATTCGACCTGCTCGACCTGGCCATTCGCGCCGCCATCGACGGCCTGGGCATCACCATCGCCGACTGGCACATGGTCGCGCCGGAACTGGCCAGCGGTCAGTTGACCCAGGTGCTCAACGTGCACGTCGAAGGCCATCAGTCGTACTGGCTGGTGACCCGCCCCGAGCAGTCGCTGCCGCAATTGCAGGTGTTCAGCCAGTGGTTGCAGGAGGAGATCTGGCTGGCGCAACGGCAGCTCGAACCGTCTACCGCAGCTATCTGAACACCGCACTACTCCTGTGGGAGCCAGCCTGCTGGCGATAGCGGTGGATCAGT
>RCUQ01000367.1_pt1 | contig 21248 bp, 19 predicted proteins | sample 2166351 | NCBI WGS metagenome assembly RCUQ01 (sample SAMN09932597, study PRJNA488358) | compost metagenome | feature: garden; material: soil; isolation source: compost soil in acetonitrile-enriched culture | place: Germany: Experimental Botanical Garden Goettingen | collected 2016-01-27
AGCAACTCTGGATTCAATGTTAATCGCTCTGGCTTCTGCCAATACTTTCTTTTTGTCATCCGCTTCTTCTTGAGTAATAGTCCCGTTTTCTAATTGATTATTGACCGCTTCAACTTCTAATTTCAACGCTGCTTTTTCTTCTTTTGTAATGTTTTCAATGTTTAAAGCAATTTTTTTCGCTCTTTCTTCAAAGGTTTCCTGACTTAACATTTTGCTTGCAAAAAGACAAAATAAAGCCGCTAAGTAAATAGTAAAATTTCTCATGATTAATGATTTAAATTTGATTGATGATTTATTCCTGATTGTTTCTGTTTGACAAAGCCACTTTTACCGTTTGGTAATTTTTATTGACTTTATTAATTACTTTTTCTCTAAAAGTAAGCTCCAACTCACCGTCTACCTGCGTAAGCAAATTATTTGGATTTACACGAACATTAGATTTTTCGCTTGATGGACTTTCGTTCTTGGATGGATTTGTAACCGACGCTAACAGTTCGTCAACTGAAACCGCATTGGTTGGGGATGAAATTGATTTTTGTTCTGTTTTTTGATGAATGATTGAAACTTCCGGTACTTGATTTTGATTGCTATTAACGATTGTCTGTTCTTTGCTTGGTGTTGGAACTTTATCGACTTTTGAAATTACACTTTGGGCTATTGCAGCATGTTCACTTTCACTGTAGTTTGATTTTTCATTTACATTAATTGGGGTTGTCACCTCTGGCGCTTTAGAGGGAACCGAATCCATATTAACCACTTTATTTTCAGTGTCAACTACAGTGTCATTTTGATTAAAAAAAACTGTTCCTACCAACAAAAGACCGACAACACTTGCTGCAAGATACAACCACCCAAATCTTCGTTTTGGTTTTGGGTTTTCAGCAACAGTCAGCATGGCATCCAATCGGTCCCAAGATCCCTCAGACGGTTTAATCTCCCGAGTTTCCAGCTTTTCCCTAAATAGTTTTTCAAGTTTATTTGGTTCCATTATTGTGTTTTTTTAAAGTATTAATCTGCTGTTGCAACATTTTTCTAGCATGAGATAATTGCGATTTTGATGTTCCTTCATTGATGCCTAACATTGTTGCTATTTCCTGGTGTTTGTATCCTTCAATAGCATATAAATTGAAAACCATTTTATAACCATCAGGCAAACCATCAATTAAAAACTGAATGTTCTCTACAGAAAACTGACTTTCAATAGGATTAAAATTTTCTTCATAGTACACTTCATCTTCCAGATACTTTACTTTTTTTTGGACTCTGATAAAAGAAATGCATTCATTTACCATTATTCGTCTGATCCAACCCTCGAAACTTCCTTTCTGTTCAAAGTTCCTCAGATTAACAAATACTTTCATAAAAGCAGTAATCATTACATCTTCGGCTTGGTGAATATCTTTAATATATTGGCGGCAAACACTTAGCATTTTTGGAGAAAACTGAGTATAAATCTTTTGTTGCGCCTGCCGATTACTTTCGACAGCCAACCGGATTGTTTCGCTTTCCTCTTGGTATAAGTTAATTACCTTCATAAATTAGTTAGATGACAGTATTCAATTTCAATATTTGTATTGTAATTCCAATTGCTATCTGATCCGGAATCTGATTTCTATAAGCATAGACGATTGACAATGCAAAAAGGTTGCATCATACCAGTTTTTTTTTGCTTTTAAAATTTAAAAAATGAAAAAAAGCAATGAAATCAAAGGGTAACGAAAGGAAATTATTTTAGGGAAAAATTATTTTTTTCTCTCAATAACATAATTGACCATCAAAATCAGGGCATCTTTAAATTCAGACTTGGGGTAATTATCCAAAATTGAAAGTGCTTCTTTCTGGAATTGAATCATCTTATTTTCGGCATAAGACAGTCCATTATTATTTTTCACAAAGGCAATCACTTCTTTGACACGTTTTTTGTCTTTGTTGTGGTTTTTTATCGAATTGATGAGCCAGCTTTTCTCTTTTGGGGTACATGTATTCAAAACATGAATAAGAGGCAAAGTCATTTTCTGCTCTTTGATATCTATTCCTGTAGGTTTCCCAATAGCCTCTTCAGTATAATCGAATAAATCATCTTTTATTTGGAAAGCCATTCCGATAAGTTCACCGAATTTGCGCATATTTTCCACTTGGATATCGTCCTCACTAATAGATTTTGCTCCAAGTGCACAACAAGCAGCTATGAGTGTAGCTGTTTTTTTTCGTATAATTTCGTAGTATATATCTTCTGTGATATCTAGTCTGCGTGCCTTTTCTATCTGAAGTAATTCTCCTTCGCTCATTTCACGAACAGCAACAGAAATAATTCTCAACAAGTCGAAATCACCATTATCTATTGAAAGCAGAAGTCCTTTTGAAAGCAAATAATCACCAACCAAAACAGCAATTTTATTCTTCCACAGTGCATTGATAGAGAAAAAACCTCTTCGTCGATTACTGTCATCCACCACATCATCATGAACTAAAGTTGCAGTATGAATCAATTCAATAACACTGGCACCTCGATAGGTTCTTTCATTAACACTACCCCCAGAAACCATTTTTGCAGTTAAAAAAACAAACATCGGACGCATTTGTTTTCCTTTTCGATTCACAATATAGTAAGTGATTCTATTCAGCAAGGCCACTTTGGAAGTCATCGACTCGTAGAACTTTTTTTCAAAAAGTTCCATTTCATCAAAGATGGGCTGTTTTATTTGAGAAGTAATATTCATTTAGGCTTCAAATATACAATATTACCATACAATCTTACAAATCCACAAAGCAGTTTTGAATTTTATTTTCATCCAAAAGGTTTGATTACGCTTCCTTATTTGCTAATTGTCCACAGGCCGCATCAATATCTTTACCTCTGCTTCTGCGCACTTTTACAACAATACCACTAGCCTCCAATGCTTTTATGTAAGCATTAATGGATTCTTCGGAAGCTTGTTGAAATTCCCCATCATCAATTGGATTGTATTCTATTAAATTAACTTTGCATGGAACATATTTACAAAATTTCACCAAAGCATCAATAGAAGCTTTGTTGTCATTGATTCCTTTCCAAACTACATATTCATAAGAAACTTTGCTTTTGGTTTTTCTGTACCAATATTCTAATGCTTCACGCAAATCAGCCAAAGGAAAATTTTCACTGAAAGGCATAATTCTGGAACGGATTTCATCAATTGCAGAATGTAACGAAACGGCTAACTTGAATTTCACTTCATCATCTGCCAATTTTTTAATCATTTTTGGCACACCGGAAGTCGATACCATAATTCTTTTAGGTGACATCCCTAAACCTTCCGGAGAAGTAATCATCTCAATAGCTTTCAAGACATTGTTATAATTCATAAGCGGTTCTCCCATTCCCATGAACACAATATTCGAGAGCGGATGATTATAGTACAAACGGCTTTCTTTATCAATAGCCACGACTTGATCGTAAATTTCTGCGGGTTCTAAATTTCGCATTCTTTTCAATCTCGCAGTAGCGCAAAAATTACAATCCAAACTGCAACCTACTTGACTGGAAACACAAGCAGTAGTTCTGGTCTCCGTAGGTATCAAAACTGATTCGACAACCAAACCATCATGCAAGCGCACCGCATTTTTCACTGTCCCGTCTTCGCTGCGTTGCATTGTATCTACTTTGATGTGATTAATAACAAAGTGATTTTCGAGCATCGTACGCGTTGCTTTGGCCACATTAGTCATGTCGTCAAAACTATGTGCACCTTTACTCCAAAGCCATTCATAAACTTGATTCCCACGGAAAGCTTTGTCACCATTGGCCACAAAAAAATCCCGTAATTGTTCTTTAGATAAGGCTCGTATGTCTTTTTTCTCGATTTGCATGCTGCAAATTTAGTAAGTATTTATGGAAACCTCCAATTTCTTAATATATCTTTCGCTAAATGCAATTAAAAAGCACGATATTTTAGAATAAATTAAAAACACATCCGCTGCAAAAAGGTAAAAATCTACACAGAACATGAATTTAATCGAGTAACAAAGCTGTTCATCGGTAAAATTTCTCTCACTTTTGAAAATAATATACTTTCGGCGATTATTAAATTATCTAACGCCCCAGATTTTTATTGACATTTAATTAATTATGAGAAAAATATTAGTCCTACTATTTCTTTATTGTTTTTTAAACTCCTACTCACAAACTCCAATACAAGATTTTAATTTTAATGGTAGCCTGGTAAACAAACTAAAAACGGCAACTTTCAACGGAACCGTTAAATATGTAACAGACAAAACAGGTAATCCTAAAGGAGCCATACGACTAATTAATGAAGGCTTGGAAGCAAATATTGGAAACTTGCCACAAGGAAACACTCCAAGAACAGTTTCAATTTGGATAAAATTTAATGACATTAAAGAAGCAAACTATATTTGGGGGTACGGCTCTGCCGCAAACGCAAAATACTGCGGATTACTACATCAAGGTGCCTATTCTACTACTTCCGATCTTTGTATTGCAGGTTGGGGACCTTCTAATGATCTAATTACTACGACAACGCTTGCCGAAAACACCTGGTACAACTATACCTTTACGTATGACGGAAACATTTCAAAGATTTATAGAAACGGCATATTACTGAAAACATTTAAAGGACCTAACCGTAACACATTAGGATCCGTTTTCAAAATAGGAAAAGCAAACACATTGATAAGTATCAATGCCGATATTGATGATTTAAAAATCTATAATATTGTATTGACACAAGAACAAGTTGCTTCACTCTATGACTCAACTCCTATATTGGTAGCAAATGACTAAATTAGTTCATCTGTTAATTCCAATAAGTAATGAAAACCCAAAACAATAATCAAAAAGCCTTCTTTTTATACGAACGGTATTGATACAACACCATCTAAAACAGACAATATTATTCAAGTTAAAAAATCTTTAACAAAAGATTAAAGAAAGAAAAAGTAAGAAGCAATTTCGGCAAAATAAATACCCCAATTTAAAAGACTAAAAAGTAAAATCACATTTTTTAGTAAAATAATTTCTTTTCATTTGTTAGATATTTAACTATTATTATCAAATGCCCTGCATTTCTAACAATAATTTATTCTTCATCGCTCCTCCGTAATTTTCCAAAAAAGCGATCTCCACACTAATATTGCTCTAATCGTAATCAAAATCCTATTTTTTGACTAGAATCAAAATATTTCCTCTCGAAATCTTCGTGAAATCACAACACGACTCCATTTTTAACATACATGTGTTTTTTACATTTAATTAGCTTTATAATTATTTATCGTAAAAGATAAATGGTTTTTTTATGCGATTTTATTTTAAAATAGCCAAAAAACACAACTTTCCACCTCTAATCCTTCCATATCCCTTATTAAATAACAACTTTAATAAAACTTTAACAATGATTTTTATCATGTATTGTTTCGTTCAATGGGGATAAATTTGTCTCATATTAATACAGCAATTAGTATTAAAAAATGGATTGCAAACCAACAATTATTTCACACTGATTAATAATAAATACATAAAGTAATGAAATCAACAATAATTAAATCATTCTTTTTAACAATAACATTCTTCGGAATAGTATTATCTGCAAATGCTCAAAAAAGTTATTCCTTAGATACAAAACAACATTTTGCCGTGTCTGGCACATCAACACTGCATGATTGGGAAATGAAATCTAGTACTGGAACAGGAACAGCAAACTTTACTGTCACAGATTCCAAATTGACAGAAATCAAAGCCATCACAGTAACTCTTTTATCAGAAAGTATAAAAAGCGAAAAAACCAGCATGGATAAAGTGGCTTACGAAACTTTGAAAACAAAAAAATTTAAAAGCATCAAATATGTTTTAAAATCAGCTGAAAAAGTAAATGAATCAACTTGGAACCTAACCGGTACATATACCATTGCAGGAGTTAGCAAAGACTTAAAAACACAGGTAAAAACCACTGTAACTAACGGCACTGTTTCTCTGCAAGGGACCAACAAAATTACATTCACTGAGTTTGGAATGAAATCACCAACGGCTCTATTAGGAACCATCAAAACAGGAAACGACCTTACAATAAAATTCAATATTAATTTCAAATAAAAATAACCAACCATGAAAAGAATTTACCTCTTAGTTACAGCGTTATTGTGTATAACTGCTGCAAACGCCCAAACTACTTTTGGACAGATACAAAACCTCATACCACGTGATAAAACAGGAATAAATGTCTTTGACGTAAAAAAAGACAGTGTAGAATATAAAGGACTTAGCATAGATTTGGGTGCTGCCTTTGCATTGCAATTCCAAGGTGTGAAATCATATAATGACCATGAGAATTTAGCTGCACCAATTGCAAATTACAGATTAAACAATTTAGAGAACAATTTCAATTTACCAACTGCTAACATGACCATTGGAGCTCAATTGTTTGATGGAGTTCGTGTAAACTTAGACCTTTATCTTGCCTCAAGACACCATAATGAAACTTGGGTAAAAGGTGGCTATCTACAAATTGACAAATTAGACTTCATTCAAAAAGACTTCTTAGCAGATTTCATGAAATATGCTACTATTAAAATTGGGCAAATGGAGAACAACTATGGTGACGCTCATTTTAGAAGATCAGACAATGGTAGTACTTTAGTAAACCCTTTCATTGGTAATAATATTATGGATGCCTTTATCACAGAAATGGGAGCTGAATTGTATTATAACAGAAGCGGATTAGTAAGTATGATAGGTGTTACTAACTCAAAATTAAATCAAAATGTGAAGGAAATTGTTCCAGGGACTCCAACTGCAACTGCTCCTGATCAAAACACAACTATCAGCCCGACTATTTTGGCTAAATTAGGATACGACAAACAACTAAACGAAGATTTACGTGTAAGAATAACAGGATCTTTATACCACACAGCAAACTCTAGTGGAAACGTATATACTTCTGACAGAGCAGGTAGCCGTTTCTACGGAGTGATGACACATGCTGCTTATACTGGATATGTTAAAGATGCGAGTGGTGCAACTGTTGTTGGAACTGTAGCTGACAATTTTGATCCAACTGCCAATAAAGACACCGGTAGATTTAATCCTGGATACGGAAACTGGGCTACTTCATATATGTTCAACCCATTCGTAAAATATAAAGGTCTTGAATTCTTCGGTACATTAGAATTCACTTCAGGTGGTGATTACAAAGGTACTGATGATTCACGTACAGTAAACCAATATGTTGGAGATGTATTGTACAGATTTGGTAAAAGCGAAAACTTTTATGTAGGTGCAAAATACAATGTAGTAGATGGAAAACTTAGAAATGCTGATGCAAACAGTGTATCTGTAAACAGATTGGAAGCTGCTGCCGGTTGGTTTATGACAAAAAACATTTTGACTAAAGTAGCTTACGTTGATCAAAACTACAAAGATTACAGCCAATTTACAGCTGGTAATCCAAATGATTTCTACGGAGGTAACTTCAACGGTGTAATGTTTGAAGCGGTTATCACATTCTAAAAAAACTTAATTACAATTGGATTGTTGGGTTTAGTACTTTTCCTTAAGGTGAAGAGTATTAAACCCAACTTTTTTTGCACTAAAAAGGACGCTTACATTAATCTATATGCAGCTACATAAAATTACCAAAAACTGCTTTTATTCCTTTTTTTGATTTGTAACTTTGCATCCAATTGAAAATTTCAAAAAAATGCATTTCATTTCCCAAGACTTAGAAGATTATATTGAGCAACATTCTGAAAAAGAACCTGAACATTTAGCCGCATTAAATAAAGAGACCTATCAGAAAATTTTACTCCCAAGAATGCTAAGTGGTCATTTTCAAGGACGTGTTTTGAGTATGCTATCAAAACTGATTCGCCCGATAAACATTCTTGAAATCGGAACCTACACAGGCTATTCGGCTTTGTGCTTGTGTGAAGGCATGCAGGAAAATGGGCAATTACATACGATTGACATCAAAGAAGAATTGATTAATTTTCAACGGAAACATTTTGACAAATCACCTTGGGGAAAACAAATTGTACAGCATTTGGGAGAAGCAACAGCTATCATTCCGACTTTGGACATGAAATTTGACTTGGTTTTTATTGATGCCGACAAAGAGAACTACCTCAACTATTTTGAGTTAATGGTTCCGAAAATGAATAAAGGAGGCATTATCTTATCTGATAATGTATTGTGGAGCGGTAAAGTTCTTGAACCTTTACAAAAGAATGATGTGAGTACAAAAGTATTACTAGAATACAATCTGCGCTTAAAAAACGATCCTAGAGTTGAAACCGTTTTACTTCCTATTCGTGATGGATTAACCGTAAGCCGAGTACTTTAAGAATACTGTCTCGGGTTTTCAAAAAAGAATATAATCTGAAAACAGATTCCTCAGCAATGATAGTCCCGAAGCTTCGGGAGGCATTCTCTTTATAGTATTCCTAACGAAAGGAAGAATACAATAAAAAGATAGAGCGGATAGCAGGAAACAGCTTCAAATAATTATTGTGGAAAATATTTTTTTTGCGCTACTTTATACCCCTTGTACATCAAAAACCCGAAAAGGGATCCGCATAAGTAACCCGAAATAATATCTAACGGATAATGCAATCCTAGATAAATTCGGCTATAAGCAAAGATTAAAGGCCATAAAAACAGAAGGCTCAGGTATTTGAAATAACGTTTTAGATTTAAGTATAAAAACATTGTCACTGCCATACTGTTTGCAGCGTGACCAGAAAAGAAACTATAAGAATCTCTTGCTTGAACAATTCGAATAAAGGATTTTATTTCTGGATTATTGCAAGGACGCAATCTTTGAAATCCATTCTTGAATAAATTGGTGGTTTGGTCTGTAATCGTTAAAAGAACAGCTATAAAAAGCAGTAAATACAAGGTTTGTTTCGTTCCTAATTTTTTATAGATAAGATACAACAAAAGTAAAAAAAAGGGTACCCAATGGCTTTGTTTAGTGATGTATAGCCAAAAACCATCAAAAGTTTCGGAACCCAAACCGTTCAGATAAACAAATAATTGGGTATCAAGAGACAGTAATTTTTCTATCATTACATCTGGCGTTTTATAGGACCAGTAATTTCGTCAATCTCTCCTGCTACCTTATTCACTTGAGCTGTGGTGTCTCCCAACAAATTATCTTTGGCTTTATTAATTTCTGAGCTAATGTTTCCCGTTAAATCAGTCAAAGTTTTTTGATCAAAACCACTTGCATCCGCTTCTTTCTGAATTTCGTTTTTTATATCATTGGTGGCGTTTTTTAACTGCGCCATAGCTTTTCCCATAGTACGTGCAATTTCTGGCACTTTATCAGAACCAAAAAGCATCAATACAATAAACATGATAAAAATTAATTCGCCTCCTCCTATTCCAAACATAATTTCTGTTTTTTCTTGCAGACAAAGATATCAAATTTTGAATCCTAGTTTTTTAATTTTTTCTTAAAAAAATAAAGACTCAAAAATGAGTCTTTATTTTTTTGATTCTTTAATCAAATTTAGATTTAACTTCTTCTTTAGGCCAAGTATTATTGGTCACATCGATATCAGCAGTTTCTAATTTTGGATCAATCTGTATTTTTTTGATTGGTTTCGCTGTTGCAAATACCTTTCTGGCTACCTCATTATTTTTTCTCCAAATTTGCGCAGGATATTTGAAATTCTCTTTAGTACCATCTTCATAAGTAAGTTCAACAAGAATAGGCATTAACATTCCTCCCGGTTTATTGAAAGCCACTTCATAGAAATATTTTGGTGATTTCAGACTTGCTTTTTCCTCTGTCGAAAGATTTTGGTTTACATAATCTGCTAGCAATTTTACTTCATCAAGCTGCAAGCCTTTCTTTTGATCTGAGGTTAATTCTGAACTATCATCAGCAATTAAATAAACAAAAGGGCCTTTCTCCTGACCAAAACGACCTTTTCTAACCTTTACATTTTTCAATTCTGCAGTTGGGTTTTCAGAAACATAATATTGTTTTACTTCTTCTATACCAATATCCACAAAATCCGTTGAATAAAACCAACCTCTAAAAAACCAATCCAAATCTACTCCCGAAGCATCTTCCATAGTTCTGAAAAAATCTTCCGGTGTTGGGTGTTTAAATTTCCATCTGTTAGCATAAACTTTGAACGCATGATCAAACAACTCTCTTCCCATAATGGTTTCTCTAAGAATATTAAGTCCTGCAGCCGGTTTCCCGTAAGAGTTATTCCCAAACTGAATAATACTTTCTGAATTAGACATAATAGGCTCCAAAAATTTCTGGTCACCACTCATGTAAGGTACAATGTTTTTGGCTGGCCCTCTGTTTGACGGATAATTAGGATCTAACTCCTGCTCGGCCATGTATTCCATGAATGAGTTCAACCCTTCATCCATCCAAGTCCATTGACGCTCATCAGAATTTACAATCATAGGGAAAAAGTTATGTCCTACTTCATGTATAATCACACTCATCATTCCGTGTTTGATTCTGTCACTAGTCACTCCATTCTCATCTGGACGACCATAATTCCAACAAATCATAGGATATTCCATTCCCTGATCTTCAGCCGAAACAGACACGGCTTTTGGATAAGGATAATCAAAGGTATGTTCTGAATAACTTTTTAGGGTATGCGCCACAGTTTTGGTAGAATATTCACCCCAAAGCGGATTACTTTCTTTAGGATATAAAGAAGTCGCCATTACAGTTTTATTACTCAATTTAACTGCCATCGCATCGAAAATAAACTTTCTTGATGTGGCAATTCCAAAATCTCTGACATTTTTGGCACTATATTTCCAGGTTTTTTTCTTTTCAGAAAAGCCTTTTTCACTTGCCTCCGCTTCTTCCTGAGTTACCACAACTACAGGTTTATCGAATGATTTTTGTGCTAACTCATATCTTTTTAACTGGGCCGGAGTAAACACCTCACTTCTATTCATCAATTCTCCCGTTGCCTCCATAACATGATCCGCCGGAACTGTAATATTAACATCGTAATTCCCAAAAGGCAAAGCAAACTCTCCACTTCCCCAAAATTGCATGTTCTGCCATCCTTCCACATCATTATATACTGCCATTCTTGGAAAAAACTGCGCAATCACATACAATTTATTTCCTTCTTTCTCAAATAGTTCGTAGCCAGAACGACCTCCGCCTTTTTGGTAATTATTGATATTATACCACCATTTAATAGAAAAGGAAAGACTCGCACCCGGTTTCATTGGTACCGGTAAGTTGATGCGCATCATGGTCTGGTTAATACTGTAAGATAAAGGATTTCCTTTTGCATCTTTTACGTATTCTATATTAAAACCGCGATCCAAACCTTGTTTCAAAAACTCATCTGTAAATTTTTCAACAGGTAAAACCTGCTCTATTTTTTCACTTTCTGCCAATGGCGATTGTGAATCCTTAGCGGCTTGATTTTGGTCCAACTGCACCCATAAATACTCTAAACTATCCGGAGAATTATTATAATAGGTAATCGTTTCAGCGCCACTTAATCTTGAGTTTTTATCATCTAACTCGATATCCATCTTATAATCAGCCTGTTGTTGATAATAAGCTGGGCCCGGAGCTCCTGATGCGGTACGAAACATATTGGGCGTAGCCAATAAATCATACATTTGGCTAAATTTATTGGTATCGTACTTTCCAGATTGTTTGGGAGCAACTGAAGGCGATTTCTCCTGAGCAAATAAAATTGTCGGAAGAATTAACAGTAGAGAGATTTTTTTCATATTTATTACAGAATGCCAGTTATTTGAGCGGGTGAAAATAATAATTTCTAACAAATTTCTTCGTATTAATCAATATTTTAACACTTCACTTCGCTTAAATGCAGTAAAAAGCACACTTCTTTTCCCTCCTAATACTGAAAAATGCATGATATTTTGCTGTTCTGAATTCCAGTCTGCCAAAATAAAATTCTGAACTTCAAGTGAATTTATCTTAGTAATTTCTTTAACACTGGAATAACAAATCAGTACATCACCTTCAATTTCTTTACTTAAAAAATTGACCGTTTTATTTTGCCCGTTTACTTTGAAAGTAAGGTTTTCAGCCAGATATTTTTTAAGTAAAACTATATCTTCCGGAGACTCTTTTTCGGTTGCCAAATAGGCTTTTTTGTGGTATTTTTTTTCAATTGCCAAATTCAGATCATCAACAAAAATACGGGAGGTAATTTGAAGCATTTTCTTTTCGGGAGCATAATTGACTTGATATATCGCCACGTAGAACTTATGAAAGTCAAAAGCAGAGACCGTTAAAAGTAATAAACCCAAAAAGAAATAAAAGATTGTTTTTTTCATTTTTCAAAAGTAGTAATTCTTTCAAACTCATCGTTTTTTGTAATTAAAAAATCGATCAGTTGGAATTTATCCTCAGGATTCATGAGCGTTTTGGACTTAGGGTCAACTTCACAAAAAATAAGGAAAAGTCCAATTTCATCCTCTTTTAGTTTTAATATATCAGTAAAAAAATAAGGCTCTAAAGAATTTCTGGCATACTCCTGAAAATCCTGATGGGCAATGACTTCTGGCGATTGTTTTTTAAATAATTTAGAAACATCTTTAAAAATTCGGACAAAATCCATTCCATTTTCTATACTGTGGGGATGCATTGTAGTATTTTTAGGTGATGATTTTTGATCATCAAAATATTCGGTATCAACAATTCGTTGTGTACTAGGCGGAATTGGATTTAAGTCTCTATTGTTTGGAATAATAACCTCATCTAGTCTATTTTCAAACAACTGTAACTTTACCACCAGTAACGGAAAGCTCAAATTTTCCTGTGTCAGAATTACTCTTTTAGATTTAAAAGCCAAACTGGAAACCAATAAAGTATCTTTGGCTTTTGCAGATATATCAAAAAAACCGTCAGAGCCAATATACGTTCTGGTATTTGTATTGATATTAAAAACATACCCATTATCTACACGCAGCGAATCGTTTACCACCCGGCCGTGCAAATTTTTTCTTAACCCAATTTGTCCAAAACTAAATTGAGTGAAAAACAATAAAAAAAGAATTATGGCTTTAGTTTTCATTGCTAATTATTTGGTTATACTTTTGAGCTAATCCTGTTATTAAAAACATGGTCAAAGTTTTGTTTTTAGACCATAATGCAGAAGCTAGAGCAGCATCTTCAATACAATAATACTGAAAGTCTCTAATATAATCAACCTTGATTTTGAGTGTCTCGATATAATATTTTTCTTCAAAAAGATTTTCAATTTTAACTAACAATTGCTCTTTCTTTTCGACCAAAATTTCTTTTTTAAGCATGGCTTTACGTCCTGAAATCGTATTCAGTAAACCATCTATGCCATTACCGGAAGTGGCCGTGTATAATTTCCTTTCTGCCGCAGTATACTTTTTTTGACCATGAGGAATAATTCCTAAATTTTCGGCAGTAATTTGTGGATATTCATTAATAACAACTTCCTTGAGCGGAATGCTTTTAGGTGTCATTTTAACTTCAATTACATCTCCAATTAAATCTTGTTTTCCTACTTCCTTACGTAAAGTTACAAGATTTACCGCAGAAAACACTAAAATATCACCTTCTTTTACGAACAAAGAGAACACCCCTCTTTTATCTGAAATTGTTGCTTTGCCAGTGGTAGAATTTACAATATTTATTCCTTCCACAGCAGTGGTATCAGCACTTATTTTTCCCTGAATTTGTTTTTCGCTCAAGGTTTGCCCTAAAAAAATTTGGGATAATAAAAAGAAAAAAAGAGATAATGTATAATTAATTTTCACAGGCAATCAGTTCATTATATTTTGTAGCCAGCTCACCTAATAAAAACTCAACTGTGGTCTTATTCTTTACATTCAGTATTTTAGTAAACTTATCATTCTCGACCGCAAAATATTCAAATCCTTTCACATAAGCCAATGGAATCTTTAATTTATTTACAAAATGGTCGTTATCGAACATTTCCTCTAACATTGCCATGTAAAACTCTTTCTTTTCAACTTCCAATTCTTTTTTAAGCATAGCAGATCTTCCGGAGAGAAGATTAATCAAAGGGTCAGCAGAAACAGAACCTCCTGCCATTGTTCCTGCACTGGCGGTAGCATCAATACTCGTGGCCGTTTTCAGCTTTCTTTCTGCAGGAGTGTATGTTTTTTGTCCTTTTGGAATTATTCCCAGCGCAACAGCATTGATATTATCATGTCTTCGAATAATAACCTCCTTTAACTTATTCATGATCGGCTCCATTTTCACTAGCAACAACCCGTTTTCAAAATGTTCTTTTGTTAATGCTATTTTTCTGCTTTTAAACTGGACAGCAGAAAACAGTAGTGTATCCCCAACTTTAGCAGATACTGAAAAATATCCTTCTTCTTCTGTAACAGTAGTTTTTTCGGTTCTTATATTTACAATATAAATACCATCAAGATCCAAGATATTGGCGTTTACTTTTCCTTTCAATTCAGACGGGACAGCATCCTGTGCCACAATCTTGGTTGCAAACAAAACAAACAAAAAACAAACAACTCTAATCATCTTTATACAATCAATTCTTACGTCTGGGATATTCTGTAAAAGTATCTTAGGTCCATCCAAATTAATTACTAAGGACTTGGTAAAAATTTGTTAATTAAAAAATACAATTTTATACCTTTAACCCATCTCATTTTTTATCAAACCAACATGAAAAATATAATAATTGCCAGTACCTCTACGCTGCATGGAGGAGATTATTTAGACTATTTATTACCTGAATTGCAAAAGCATTTTCAGAATTGCAAAACCGTACTTTTCATTCCTTACGCAAGGTCGGGAGGAATTACACATGAGGAATACACTGCAAAAGCAGCTTCGGCTTTCGCTAAAATAAATATCGACCTAAAAGGAATTCATGAATTTGAAAATCCAACAACCGCTATTAAAAATGCAGAAGGAATATTTACCGGAGGTGGTAACACTTTCTTACTGGTTACTCAATTATACAAAAACCAACTTATGGATGTTCTTGCCGAAACAGTAAAAAGCGGAACTCCATATTTAGGAACAAGTGCCGGCAGCAATATTTGCGGATTGACGATGCAAACCACAAACGACATGCCTATCATTTACCCGCCTAGCTTTCAAACTTTAGGATTGATTCCTTTTAACCTGAATCCACATTATTTGGATCCTGACAATCAATCAACCCACATGGGTGAAACCCGCGAGACCAGAATAAAAGAATATCACGCTTTTAATTCAGTTCCTGTTTTAGGATTAAGAGAAGGAAGTTGGCTGGACGTAAAAGGTGAAAAGATTATTTTAAAAGGAAGCTTGACAGCCAGACTTTTTAGACAAAACCAAATGCCCGAAGAAATTGAAAGCGGAACTGATTTGAGTTTCTTAAAATAATGGAAAATTAAAAAGCCGAAACAATTAAGTTTCGGCTTTTAAAGAGCGAAAGACGAGGCTCGAACTCGCGACAACCAGCTTGGAAGGCTGGAGCTCTACCAACTGAGCTACTTTCGCATTAACAACGGTGCAAATATAAATAATAAGTTTGCTTCAATGCAAGTTTTTTTAAAAAAAATAACAGACACAACGCTCTATAATCGTTTTTGAATAAGCGTTTCCAATAGATAAAGAATTTATAATTAAAATATTATACCTTTATTCACTCCCAAAAAAAATCATAAAAAAGAATGCAAAACATCAAAAAAATCAGTGCACTTGAAACATTTCCGGTAAGACATCCTGTTCTTCGAACAGAAAAACCAATAGAAAGTTGTCATTTTGAAGGAGACGATTTAGAAACAACAACTCATTTTGGACTATTTGACGAAAACAATCTCATCGGTGTCATTTCAATATTCGAAGCTAAAAACAAGTTATTCCCTGAAGAAAGGCAATTTCAAATTCGGGGCATGGCTGTTTTGAAGGAGTATCAAAAAAAAGGTCTTGGCGCAACCCTTGTCAATCATTGCGAAAAATACTGTCTTGATAATAATGCCGATTTAATATGGTTTAATGCCCGAACAGAAGCAACAGGGTTTTATGAAAAAATGGGCTATCAAAAAATCGGTGCCTCATTTGACATAAAAGACGTTGGAGAACATTTTGTCATGTCTAAAAAAATAAAAGCTAATCCCTTTCAGAATTAGCTTTTAAAATTATAAATATAACTATGCGTATTTAGGAAGCAAATTTGGACTTTATCGAAGGATGATAAATAAACAAACAGGATTTATCTTTAATCACACTAATAATATCTTTTGACAATTCTTCCGGAAGCGCAGGACAACCCTGACTTCTTCCTAACCTTTTATTACTTCTGATAAATGAATTGGAAACATAATTGGCCGCATGAATCACTACGCCTCTATTTCTGGCATTATCATTTATTCCTTTTTCCAGACCGTCTAACTTTAATGACATTCCGTGTTTCCCATTATATATTTCACCTGTAGCATAAAAGCCAAGGCTGCTTTTGAAAGATTGTGCAGCATTAGAAAAACTGTTCGCAAATTCCTCACCGGTATTTCTTCCGTGCGCTACCAGAGATTGAAACAAAATAGTATTTGTAGCCAAATCAATAACCCAAAGTCTTTTGGTATTGGAAGACAAACTAAAATCAACCAATGTCAAAATGTTTTTCTTAATAAGGCCTTTTTCTTTTAGCGCATAATATCCCTTGAGAGCTTTAGAAAAACTCTCCAATTTAGGCAACCCATATTGATTGGAATGTAAATTCCCGTAAACTGTTTCTACAGTAGAATCCAAATTAGGCCTCACCTCTTTTACAACATCAATTGGATTATCAATTTTAGAATTCGAAATAAATGTTTTACTTGAAGAAAAAGAAAACAAGGAAAACAACAGGACAGGCAAAATATTATAAATCATTGATTTTATTTAGGTTATACATTAATTTTGGGATTACAAAAATAAAAAAAACAGACCCTGATAAAAAAACAAAAATCAATAAAGTACGATTTTAATACAATTTTAATACAATTTAACATTTCAGTCAAAGTCAAATAAATTACAAATTCATCACTTTTAATGTTAATTTTGTTATTTTTGCCTATCCTCAATCTTAATATATGCCAGAATTTCGTGTTTTAGTTTTATTTTTTTTTATTTTCCTTAGTAATAATACTTTCGGACAAAAAAAAACCATTAAGGCGAAATCTATTACAGAAAACATCTCTGTTGACGGCAAAATAAACGAAACCACCTGGGAATCAGCAGATATCGCTACCGATTTCATCATGTTTGAACCCGATAACGGCAGACCCATAGACCTTAACAAAAAAACAGACGTAAAAATTCTTTACGACAATGACGCTATTTATATAGCAGCTACCTTATATGATAATGAGCCGGCTAAAATCCAGAAAGAAATCACCAATCGCGACGTTTTTGGCGTTTCTGACCATTTTGCAGTTTATATAAACGGATACAATGACGGCCAACAGGATTTCAGATTCTTTGTGAGCGCATCAGGAGTTCAAATGGACTGTCTTGCAACAGAAGACTACGAAGACTATACCTGGGATGCAATCTGGGACAGCGAAGTAACCCTTACCGATTTTGGCTGGGTAGTAGAAATGAAGATACCATATGCCGCTTTACGATTTTCTGACACAAAAAAACAAACCTGGGGTTTAAATTTTATGCGCGAGATTAAAAGGGATGTTCAAAAATACACTTGGAATCGCGTTGATACAAAAATTGGCGCTGTAATTCCGCAAGCAGGTATTCTTGAAGGAATCGAAGACATAAACACACCCACCCGCCTTTTCTTTATCCCATACTCTTCCTTATACTATCAAAAAAGTGATATTGGTTCGGTTACTACTTTTAAAGCTGGATTGGACATCAAATACGGGATAAACGATTCGTTTACACTAGATGCCATTTTAGTTCCCGATTTTGGACAGACTAAATTTGATAATGCTATTCTAAATCTGGAGCCCTTCGAACAACAACTGGAAGAGAACAGACCTTTTTTTACAGAAGGTATCGATTTATTTACCAAAGGCGGTTTGTTTTATTCCCGAAGAATTGGCGGCGCACCAACTACGGAACCAGAGCTAAAAGAAAACGAAGAAATCACCAATTATCCTAGCAGCGTTGATATGATTAATGCCGTAAAAATATCAGGACGTACCAAAAAAGGATTGGGAATTGGATTTTTAAATGCTGTTACAGAAAAAACCTATGCCACTATTCAGGACTCCATAACCAATGAAACCCGAAAAGAAGTAATAGAACCCTTAGTGAATTATAATGTATTTGTTTTAGATCAGCGGTTCAACCAAAATTCATCCGTTTCATTTGTAAATACAAACACTATTCGAAATGGTGATTTCAGGGACGCTAATGTTTCAGCTTTATTATTTGATTTAAATACAAAAGCAAATACCTACAGTCTATATGGTGATTTCAAGTTTAGCCATATCAACACCCTCGAAGATTACAATGGCTACAAAACTGCCCTAAATTTTGAAAAAACAAGTGGAAAGTACCGCTATTTTCTCACTGGAAAATATATCTCCGAAAACTATGATATCAATGATTTAGGAATTATTTTTTACACTAATTACCATAATTTTTTGGCTAATGGAAGTTACCGAATATTGAATCCAACATCGATATTCAATACTTTCAAGGTAGAACAAGAACTGAACTTGGAAATTCAAAACACAACCAGTAAAAAACAAGAAGCCTGGTACAAAACAGTTATTAAAGCAACCTCATTAAGCAATAACTATTTTGAATTCGCCTTAGTAATCAATCCTTTTGAGACCTACGACTTTTATGAACCCCGCGAATACAACAGATATGTTTATATCCCAAAAAGAATTGCTTCCTATTTTGGAATTGAATCCAATAGAAATCATCCTCTAACATTTGACATCACCCCTTCTTTCACAAAATTTGATGAAGAGGGAAGAATTACTTATGGTACTTATGCAAGTCCAAAATACAGGTTCAACGACAAATTTTCTTTGGCTTATGCCTTAGATTACACCAATAAAAAAAATGACCGTGGATGGGTCGATACAAATGACACAGGAATCATCTTTGCTGAGCGCAATCGCGAAATATTTCAAAATGATTTTACCGGTAAATATGCCCTCAATAACAAAATGACAATCAATTTAACTGCTCGCTACTATTGGTCCTATTCCAAAAATCATGAGTTTTTTACTTTACAGGATGATGGCTATTTACTCCCAAATAATGAGTACTCTGAAAACAAAGACAGAAATTTCAACTCTTGGAATTTCGACCTCTCCTATTCCTGGTGGTTTGCTCCAGGTAGCGAATTAGTATTTTTGTACCGAAATTATTCCTTGGAAAGAACCGATATAGTAGAAAAAGATCTATCTACAAATATCCACAATGTTCTTAACAACAACTTAACCAATATTTTATCTATAAGCGTCCGCTATTTTATAGACTATAATGTTGTGAAAAACAAATTCTAAAAACACTCTCTTTTTTCAGAATAAAAATTTAGGAATCACTATTTTCAATTGGGTGGATTGTTAAATAATTTTCCTAAAACGTTATTTTTATTAAAAACTGTAACAAACACAAAAAAACAGAGTCTATTACCACGACAATTTTTTTTTAATCTTTCATCAATCCTTTCAATCAATCAAAAATCGTATGAGAAAAATATTTCTTATAAACATCCTTCTATTTTCCTTTTTTGGCTACAGCCAAAAGAAAGTGCTACAAACCAAATTCAGCACAGAAGACCTATTGATTGACGGAAAATTAGATGAAAAAGCATGGGAATCGGTTCCTGTAGCCACAGATTTCATAATGTTTGCTCCTGATAATGGGAAACCAATTCCAGAAAACAAAAAGACAGATGTTAAAGTACTCTATGATAATGACGCCATTTATATTGGCGCAATCCTATATGACAATGAGCCTAACAAAATTTTGAAAGAAATCACAAAAAGAGACGAATTTGGGACCTCGGATTTCTTCGGTGTCTTCCTTAATGGATTTAATGACGGACAACAAAATTTTCAGTTTTTTGTAAATGCAGCAGATGGCCAGGCCGATTGCATGGCAACAGATGCCAACGGAGAAGATTACTCTTGGGATGCTGTCTGGAAAAGCAAAGCTGTAATTACAGATAAAGGCTGGGTTGTCGAAATGAGAATTCCGTATGCTGCGTTGCGTTTTTCGGGCGAGAAAAAACAAACCTGGGGACTCAACTTCTTTCGGGAAATCAGACGGGACCGTCAAAAATATTCTTGGAATTATATTGATTCAAAAATTGGAACTTTTACACAGCAAAACGGAATTATCGAAGGAATCGAGAATATCAAACCACCTATCCGTCTCTTTCTTTTACCTTATTCCTCTTTTTATTTAAATGCTAATGGCCATCAAAAAACGTATGGAACTCTGAAAGGCGGGTTGGATGTAAAATACGGAATCAATGACGCTTTTACTCTGGATGCTATTTTAGTTCCTGATTTTGGACAAACCAAATACGACGAAAAAATCCTGAATTTGGGCCCGTTTGAGCAGCAATTCAATGAAAATAGACCTTTCTTCACCGAAGGAACTGATTTATTCAGCAAAGGAAATTTACTTTATACAAGAAGAATTGGGGGAAACCCTTCCAATTATCCAACAGCTGCCAGTAATGAAGAAATAATAGACAATCCTGCCAATGTCAACCTCATCAATGCCTTAAAAATTTCCGGCAGAACCAAAGATGGATTAGGCATTGGACTTCTAAACGCGGTTACCGAAAAAACCTATGCAATCATCCAGAATACGGACACTCAGGAAACCAGAAAAGAACTGCTTGAACCTTTGGCTAACTACAATGTATTAGTTTTAGACCAGCGTTTTCGAAAAAACTCATCAATCGCTTTTGTTAACACCGATGTGATACGTGACGGAAATTTTCGTGACGGAAATGTATCAGCCCTAGTCTGGGATTTAAACACAAAAAAGAATACTTACAATCTCGCAGGGGATTTCAAGTACAGTTACGTAAATGACGTAGAGGATAAAAAAGGAATTGCCACAACCCTAAAATTTTCCGAAACCGCCGGAAAATACAGATACACTGTGGGAGGAGATTTGTACACGAAAGATTTTGACAACAATGATCTGGGAATTAATTTTGAAACCAATTATTATAGTCTGTACGGCAATGCCAATTATAGAATTCTTAACCCGACAAAGTATTTCAACAGCTTTAGGGTAAACTACAATACGTACTTTCAATTTCAAAAAGAA
>RCUQ01000370.1_pt1 | contig 21123 bp, 21 predicted proteins | sample 2166351 | NCBI WGS metagenome assembly RCUQ01 (sample SAMN09932597, study PRJNA488358) | compost metagenome | feature: garden; material: soil; isolation source: compost soil in acetonitrile-enriched culture | place: Germany: Experimental Botanical Garden Goettingen | collected 2016-01-27
CCGGCTTTGTGCTGCACAGCTATCCCTATAAAGAAACCAGCCTGATCGTCGATGTATTCTCGCGCGATCATGGTCGCATCGCCCTGGTGGCCAAAGGTGCCAAGCGTCCTCATTCCAAACTGCGTGGTGTATTGCAAACCTTCCAGCCACTGTCGGTCGGCTGGAGCGGTAAGGCGGAAGTGCGCACGCTGACTGCGGCGGAATGGGTAGGCGGGCTGTTGCCACTGGAAAAATCGGCTTTGCTATGCGGCTTTTACCTGAATGAATTGCTGGTGAAATTGCTGGCACGCGACGATCCGCACCCGGCTTTGTTTGATCATTACGTCAGTGCCTTGAACCAGTTGGCACATGATGAACCGGCACCTATCGTCTTGCGTAAATTCGAACGCGCGCTGATGAAGGAAACCGGCGTCGCCAGCGATTGGCGCATCTGCACCGCGAGTGGCAATGCGATCGTTGCGGAACAAATTTATGTGCTGGATCCGGAGCGTGGTCCGCGCCCGGCCCGTCCCTCCGATGTCTGGCCGCGGGTTTCCGGCAAGACCCTGCTGGATATGGAAAACGAAGACTACACCGATGCGCAAACACAAACGCAAAGCAAATTCCTCATGCGTTTTTTGCTGGCGCATCATCTGAACGGCGCACCACTGAATACACGTCAAATCCTGATCGACTTGCTGCAGCTTTAACGGACAACACTCATGAGCTTTCTTCAGCCCACTTCCACCATCATCGACCTCGGTATCAATATCGATCACGTCGCGACCTTGCGCAATGCGCGCGGCACCACGTATCCGGACCCGCTGCAAGCGGCCTTGCAGGCGGAAGAGGCCGGCGCGGATGCGATCACCCTGCATTTGCGCGAAGACCGTCGTCACATCAAGGATGCCGACGTCGAGTTGATTCGTCCCAAGTTGTTGACACGTATGAATCTGGAATCAGCGGTGACCAGTGAGATGATCGATTTCGCTTGCCGTATCAAGCCGCAAGATGTTTGCCTGGTACCGGAGCGACGTGAAGAAGTCACGACCGAAGGCGGGCTGGATGTCGTTAAGTATTTCGATGTAGTGGCCGCCGCGGTACGTCAACTGCAGGCCGAAGGCATACGCGTGAGTTTGTTCATCGATGCCGATGCCGCACAAATACAGGCGGCAGCGGAAGCCGGTGCGCCCGTGATTGAATTGCATACAGGACGTTATGCTGACGCACACGACGCGGCGCAACAGCAGAGCGAACTGGAGCGCGTACAGCGCGGCGTGGCAGAGGGCATGAAGCGTGGCCTCAAGGTTAATGCCGGTCACGGTTTGCACTACACCAATGTACAGGCAATCGCGGCGATTCCGGATATTGCCGAACTCAATATCGGCCACGCCATCGTCGCGCATGCAGTCTTCGTCGGCTGGCAGAATGCGGTGCGCGAAATGAAGGCGATCATGATTGCAGCGCGTCTGGCCGGGGCCGGCAAATGATTTACGGCATAGGGACCGATATCATCAAAATCGACCGCATAGAAGCAGCAGTCGGTCGCCATGGTGATCGCTTCGCCGAGCGTGTGTTGGGCAAAGAAGAGCTGGAAAAATACCACCGGCGCAAGGCCAAAGTGGCGGCGCGCGGTTTGCGTTTTCTGGCAACCCGGTTTGCGGCGAAGGAAGCATTTTCCAAAGCGATCGGTCTGGGCATCCATATGCCGATGACCTGGCGTGCCGCGCAAATACTGAACGCGCCGAGCGGCAAACCTATCGTGGTAACCAGCGGTAAGCTGGCAGAATTCATGCAGGAAAACGGACTGACCGCACAAGTGACGATTACGGATGAAGTCGAGTATGCGGTCGCTTTTGTGATTGTGGAGAAAATATGAACGCAGCAGTATTAAGTACAGCAACGAGTAAGGCGACAGAAAAATTCGGCCCGGTAATGCTGGACGTGGTCGGTACTACCTTGAGTGCAGACGACATCCGCCGTATTCAGCATCCGCTGACCGGTGGTGTCATCCTGTTCGCGCGCAACTATAGTGACCGTGCGCAACTGACTGCGTTGACGGCCGCTATTCATGCGGCACGTCCGGGTATCGTGATTGCAGTGGACCATGAAGGTGGCCGCGTACAACGTTTCAAGACTGATGGCTTTACCCATCTGCCAGCGATGCGCAAGCTGGGTGCGCTGTGGGATAAGGATGTACTGGCCGCGACCAAGGCGGCAACCGATGTCGGCTATGTATTGGCGGCAGAATTGCGCGCTTGCGGCGTCGACTTGTCGTTCACGCCGGTGCTGGATCTGGACTACGGCGAATCAGGTGTCATCGGCGACCGTGCCTTCCATCGCGACGCACGTGTGGTTACCATGCTGGCGAAAAGCCTGAACCACGGCTTGATGCTGGCAGGCATGCTCAATTGCGGCAAGCATTTCCCCGGCCACGGCTTCGTGAAAGCAGATTCGCATCTGGAAATCCCGGTCGATGAACGCGAACTGAAAGAGATCCTGGCCGAAGACGCGGCACCTTACGACTGGCTCGGCCTGAGCCTGGCGGGCGTGATGCCGGCCCACGTGATCTACCCTAAGGTTGATAAACATCCGGCCGGTTTTTCGCGTAAATGGCTGACCATGTTGCGTAAGGATTTTGGCTTCGACGGTTTGATCTTCAGCGATGATCTCAGCATGGAAGGTGCGAGTGTTGCCGGTACCGTCATCGATGGTGCGCACGCTGCATTGCAGGCGGGTTGCGATATGGTGCTGATCTGTAATTCACCGGATAAAGCCGATCAATTGCTGGCTGGTTTGCAAGTGAAAGACGGCAAGGCGACGCAAGAGTCGGCGCAGCGGATCGCCGCACTGACCCCGCAAACACCAGCGCTGTCGTGGGATGCACTGCAGCAGGATGTGCGTTATCTCGCCGCGCGCAAAGCGGCCAAAGCGCTCGCTGCAGCGTAATTGACGCTGCATGCAAGTCTTGTATGAACGTGCGATAAAGCAGGTAAGAAGCCTTCATGTCTGAAACTGAAGCACCAGATCCGCGTGCAATCGTGCTGGAAACGGTTGCGAAACTGCCGAATTTGCCCGGCGTGTATCGCTATTTCGACGCAGAAGATAATCTTCTCTACGTCGGCAAAGCACGCGACCTGAAGAAGCGTGTTTCCAGTTACTTCCTGAAGAATCTGGCAAGCCCGCGCACCGCACTGATGGTGGAGCGCATCGCGCGACTGGAGACCACGGTCACCCGTAGCGAGGCGGAAGCCTTGCTGCTGGAAAACAATCTCATCAAGACCCTGCAGCCGCGTTACAACATCCTGTTTCGCGACGACAAATCCTATCCCTATCTGAAAATCACCGGACAGGAATATCCACGCATGGCGTATTACCGCGGCGCGGTAGACAAGAAGAATCAATACTTCGGTCCTTTCCCCAGTGGCTGGGCGGTCAAGGAGTCGATGCAGATCTTGCAGAAGGTATTTTTGCTGCGCACTTGTGAAGACTCGGTCTTCGCCAATCGCACCCGGCCTTGCCTCTTGCATCAGATCCATCGTTGCAGCGGTCCTTGCGTCAATTTCATCAGCAAGGAAGATTACGCACTGGACGTCGAGAACGCCGCCAAATTCCTGCGTGGTCGCCAGAGCGAGGTACTGGAAACGCTGCAAGGCAAGATGCTGGCCTATGCCGAGGAGTTGAAATTTGAGCAGGCGGCAGTGGTGCGCAATCAGATCAATGCCTTGTCGCGCGTACTGCACCAGCAAAGCATGGAAACCGGTGGCGATACCGATATCGATATCATCGCGGTGATCGTGCAGGGCGGTCGCGCCTGCGTCAATCTGGCGATGGTGCGCGGTGGTCGTCATCTGGGGGATCGGGCTTACTTTCCGACCCATGTGGAACAGGCGTTGACGAGCGCGGAAGAATCGATCGCGGGCGAAGTGATGAAGGCCTTCCTCGCGCAGCACTACATCGATAAATTTATACCAGGTACCCTGATCCTGAACACCGAGCTGGACGAGCCTGAGCTGATGCTGGCACTGATGCAGCAATGCGGTCATCGCATCAATCTGGTGTTTCAGCCGCAAGGGCAGCGCCGCCAGTGGCTGGAGATGGCACACAAAGGCGCAGAAATATCACTCGCTCGTTTATTGTCTGAGCAGGGCTCGCAGCAGGCGCGTACGCGCATGCTGGTCGACGCGCTGGGCATCGATGTGCCTGATCTGGAAACCTTGCGCGTTGAATGTTTTGATATCAGCCATACGCAAGGTGAAGCGACCCAGGCCTCCTGCGTGGTGTTCCATCATCATGCGATGCAGAACGGTGAATACCGTCGCTACAATATCAACGACATTACACCGGGCGACGATTATGCCGCGATGCGACAGGTGTTAATGCGTCGCTATGAGAAGGTGGCGAACGGGGATGGTGTGATGCCGGACGTGGTATTGATCGATGGCGGCAAAGGCCAGGTCGAGATGGCACGCCAGGTCTTTGTCGAACTGGGGCTGGACATCAGCCTGATCGTCGGTGTGGCCAAAGGGGAAGGGCGTAAGGTAGGTCTGGAGACGCTGGTCTTTGTCGATGGCCGGCCAGAGCAGGAATTGGGCAAGGAATCCGGCGCCTTGATGCTGATTGCGCAAATTCGCGACGAAGCGCATCGCTTTGCCATTACCGGCATGCGTGCCAAGCGCGCCAAGGCACGTCAGACCTCACGGCTGGAAGAAATTGAAGGGATTGGTGCCAAGCGTCGACAAAAGCTGCTGGCCCGTTTTGGCGGCTTGCGGGGCGTGGTGGACGCCAGTATTGAGGATTTAGCCTCGGTCGAGGGCATTTCGAGGCAATTGGCAGAAGACATTTATAAGCAATTGCATTAGATTACGGGTGCGCACGCAAATGCCTGTGCACATTCATGAAAATGTAAAGTTTGATATGCCTTTCAATATTCCTATTCTTCTTACATGGTTGCGAGTTGCACTCATCCCGCTGATGGTGGGCGTGTTGTACATTCCGGACGCCTGGCTGGGTTCGTTTAACAAAACACAGGGGCTGGCTGCCACCCTGATCTTTATCATTGCCGCGCTGACCGACTGGATCGATGGTTTCTTGGCGCGACGCTGGAACCAGACTTCCGCCTTTGGCGCCTTCCTTGACCCGGTCGCAGACAAATTGATGGTGGCCGGTGCCTTGCTGGTATTGATCGAGCTCAATCGCGTCAATGCGGTGATTGCCTTCATCATCATCGGACGCGAGATTACGATTTCTGCATTACGCGAATGGATGGCGCAAATCGGAGCCTCTAAATCGGTCGCCGTGAGTTCGCTCGGCAAGATTAAAACAATCGCTCAAATGGTGGCGATACCGATGCTTCTTTATTACGAAACCATCTGGGGTATCAATCTGCAATTCTGGGGTGACATCCTGTTATGGGTCGCTGCAGTACTGACTGTCTGGTCGATGTTTTATTATTTGCGCAAGGCCTGGCCCCTGATCAAAGAAAGCGCAGGACATTTATTGTAATTTTTGCTGCGTGGAGTGCTTGACATGCAAAGTCATTCCTCTATAATGTGCACCTGTCGATGCGGGAGTAGCTCAGTTGGTAGAGCGCAACCTTGCCAAGGTTGAGGTCGAGAGTTCGAGACTCTTCTCCCGCTCCAAATACAGATACACAAAGTGATTTAAAACTTTGTGTATCCTTGAAAAAGAGGCTTCGGCCTCTTTTTTCATTTCTGCGCTGAATTTGGTCAGTGTCTGATTACCCACTTTGTGGTCGGTGCAAGCCTCTCTTGTGCGCATACCTTCAAAATCTCCCCCTCAATAGCTTCGATCACCACGACTCTGTGGATTTGTTTGCACGCGTAAGCTTCTGGTGGCGCCGGAGCGGCTGCTAATAAGAAGACCGGCCGCTTGAAGTCCAAGCGGCCGGTCGGGTGATGCGCGCAATCTGAGTTCTGATCACGCTGTGTCAGGAGCTGGATTTAGAAGGTAGTCCACTCACTCAAAGTGCCATCCGGATTCATATCAAAGGTGGTTGGCTGGGCGGCCGGTTTCGACTGACGCTTTTTCTCAGGCATTTTCGGACGCAGGACTTTTTCGCTATCCGCGCCATTCGAACGCTCTGCGGTACTGACACGGAACACGGCTACCGATGCGCGCAACTGCTCTGCCTGATCTGCCATTGCTTGCGCAGCAGCGGTCGCTTGTTCTACCAACGCAGCGTTTTGCTGAGTCACTTCATCCATTTGCGTAATCGCGATATTGACCTGGCTGATACCTGCACTTTGTTCACGTGAAGCCGCGGCAATTTCGTTCATGATGACGGTGACATTTTCTGCCGACTGCACAACCTCTGCCATCGTTTTACCAGCATCCGAAACTAACTGTGCACCAGTTGCGACCTGCTGTACCGAGGTGCCGATCAAGTCCTTGATTTCCTTGGCAGCTTCAGCGCTGCGTTTGGCCAAGGTACGTACTTCACCAGCGACCACTGCGAAACCTCGGCCTTGATCACCAGCCCGTGCTGCTTCGACGGCTGCATTCAGTGCCAGAATATTGGTCTGGAATGCAATCGCTTCGACCGAAGTAATAATCTCAGTTGCCTTATTCGAGCTTTCTGAAATGTCGGCCATGGTTTTCACCACTTGCTGCACCACATCACCGCCTTTGAGCGAGGTTTCTGCAGCAGAGCGCGCCACCACACTGGCTTGCTGGGCATTTTGCGTATTGTGCTCAACGGTGGAGGTCAATTCCTCCATGCTTGATGCAGTTTCTTCCAGCGATGCGGCTTGTTCTTCGGTGCGTTGCGAAAGGTCGAAGTTACCTTGTGCAATCTCGCTGGCTGCAGTCGCAATCGATTCAGCCGAAGTCTTGATGCCTTTGACGACTTCATTTAATTGATAGCGCATTTTTTCCAGTGCCGCCATCAAGCTGGTTTCGTCACCGGCTTTCAGATTCAGCGCTACCGTCAAATTGCCGTGTGCAATTTCGCTGGCAACGGCTTGCGCATAGGCAGGCTCGCCACCTAATTGACCCAATATACTTTTAACGATCAGGAAGGCGGTAACAATACCAATCAAGATCGCCGAAGCTGCGACAGCGAAGGTAATGACGGTCAGTCTTTGGTAGATCGCTGCAGCCTCGGTGCTTGCTTGTTCTGTGAGCGTATCTTCAAAGGTAGCAAGCTCGGTCAAACGATCGGTCCATACGGCTTGTACGGGACGGACATCATCAATCAGATATTTGACGATGGTCGCTGGCGGAGCATTGGCCACACCCAGTTCGACGACTTTGTTAATCATGGGAGCGGCTGCTGCTTCATCCGCTTTCAAGGCCGCATATAACTCACGTTCTTTCGCTGTTGTATTGTGATGTGCGTCGAGCAATTTCCCGAGTTGTGCATACGAGTCAGCATAGATTTTCTGTTGTGGTTTGATGCGTTCCACTTCGGCTGTGATCGTTTTGTCGTCGGTGGCCATCGCCAGATTTCTTATAGTGATAGCCCGATTCCTGACGCTGGCAATCATCTTGCCGGCCAGAGTGACCTTCACATTGTTGACTTGCGTGATGTCTTGCAGCCGCTCCTGAATAGCGGACATGCCGAATGACCCCATGCCAGCGACAATAAGCAGTAGTGCTAATACGAGCGTATAGCCGATGACTAACTTGGTCGATACCTTTAAGTTTTTCATTTTGATTTCCATGGTAAATAGATAACCGCAAAAAAATGATTTAGCGTTCCAAATACATCGTTGGAAGTCTGCGTATACTTCCTCTCTTGGATTTCTCGCATCGTTCACAGCAAAAAAACAGCCATATTTACGAAAGACTGGTGCTCGTTTGCTGATTGGATGCGTCTATTTTGATGAAAATAAAAGGATATAAATATTGTCCATTGGTACGATAAATACCGCGGAAAGCTCTGCGCTTTTTCCTTTCATGCACGGGCTATAAAGTGATCTGCAGAGGAGGTCGGGGAGGTGCAGGTGTAAAGCGCGGGGAATTGGTATTGCACCAAAGGTCGATTAATTAACAGCTGTTTTTTTGCGACCCTAGTGACTTCCGGAACGGAGACACTATGCAAAGTACTTTCCGCAAGAAAACTATTTGGATAGACGGCATGATTCAATTTATGCCGACAGCCAATCAGATACAGCTGGCCGATACGACCATACAGCTCAGGCCCTATGTTGCTGAACTCTTATGGCTGTTTTGTCAGAAGCCGGGATGCATCCTGAGCCGTCACGACTTGCGCCATGCTTTTTTGCTGGAGCACTCAAGAGAGGATTTGACGGAGAGCGCATTAACCCAGTTAATATGTTCGCTCAGGCGGCAGCTAGGATTGCTGGACCGGCAAAAGGTGTTTATCAAAACTTTGCCACGGATAGGCTATATATTTGTGGGGGCGGTGCAGACATTTTGACGACGCTGCCAGATCATCCGGCCGTAATCCTGCAATAAAAGGTAGTTATCCGAAACGCTTACAGCTGCGCGCACCATACCAACATCCCGCTCGGCAGCCTGCTGAGCTCACGGCAAAGCAAACTCTGCTTCCCTCCACACATTCCACACAATTCCTCGACAGTCGCGAAAGATTGTCATTCCAGAATGAAGCCAGTTGTCGTTGCGGCTAATGTTTGCAGCGATCTTTCAACGCACAATCTGGAGTATGCATGAGCGCAAACCTGCTGGCTGACGAAGCAAAATATTGTTCCTTTGGCGACACCGTCCATTACGTTAATCCGCCGAAGATCTTCGCCGGCTGTGAAGGTAGCTACATGATAGATGCGCAGGACACGCGCTATCTTGATTTGCAGATGTGGTATTCAGCCGTCAATTTCGGCTACAAGAATAAACGCCTCGAAGATGCGATGAAGAAGCAGCTCGATGTATTGCCGCAAATCGCCAGTCAGTATTTGCATCCGACCAAAATTGAATTGGCTAAATGGATCGCGCAAGATGCAGAACAGAAGTGGGGCCGCGAAGGACGCGTTCACTTTAACGTCGGCGGTGCACAAGCGATTGAAGATTCGCTGAAAGTAGTGCGTAATGCCAGCAATGGTAAAAGCCTGATGTTCGCCTTTGAGGGTGGCTATCACGGCCGTACCCTGGGCGCGTCCAGCATCACCTCCAGCTACCGCTACCGTCGTCGTTATGGCCATTTCGGCGACCGTGCGCACTTCCTGCCTTTCCCTTATCCATTCCGTCGCCCTAAGGGCATGACGGCAGAGGAATACGGTGAATCGCTGGTCAAGGATTTTGCCCGTAAATTCGAAAACGAATACCACGCGATCTGGGATCCTAAGACCAGCCAATGCGAATACGCCGCCTTCTATATCGAACCGATTCAAGGCACTGGCGGTTACGTCATCCCGCCACCGAATTACTTCAAAGGTATGAAGAAGGTATTGGATGACCACGGCGTATTGCTGGTAGTCGATGAAATCCAGATGGGCTTCTGGCGTACCGGCAAGCTGTGGTCGATCGAAAACTTTGGCGTACAACCAGACGTACTGGTATTCGCTAAAGCGTTGACCAATGGCTTGAACGCGCTGAGTGGCTTGTGGGCACGCGAAGAGTTGATCAATCCGACCATCTTCCCACCGGGTTCGACCCATTCCACCTTTGCCTCGAATCCACTCGGTACCGCGATCGGACTGGAAGTGTTGAAGATGACGCATGAAGTGGATTTCGGCAAACAGGTTTGCGAGAGCGGTGCCTACTTCCTCGAAGGCTTGAAGGATCTGCAAAAACGTCACAAGGAAATCGGTGACGTCGACGGTCTGGGCCTGGCCTTGCGTGCAGAAATCTGTACCGAAGATGGCTTTACGCCAAATCGTGCCTTGCTCGACAAGATGGTCGACATGGGTCTGGAAGGTACGCTCGAGTACAAAGGGCAAAAACGTGGTCTAGTGCTGGACGTCGGTGGTTACTACAAAAACGTGATTACCTTCGCACCGTCGCTGATGATTAGCCGCGATGAGATCGACGAAGCGATGGTCTTGCTGGATCAACTGCTGACCCGCGCCAAGCGTGCCTGAAGTGTGTGATCTCGAGGATGGCGTGTCCGGCGCACGCCTGAATCAACTGGAACCGGATGCCCTGGTCGACTTGTTTGACCGGCATCCGCCGCAGGGCTTTGCGCCGTTTGCGCTGGTGCGTGGCATCCCGGCATTTGTCGCCTCGTTTGACTTGTTGACGACTGCCGACGATGCGCTACGGCGACGGCTGCATGCGTTGCCATGGGCCCGTCACTGGTTGCGCTGGCTGCACATCCGTACCGCATTCGTCGGTACCACCGTTACTGAATATTCCTTGTTGCCGGATTGTGATGCGAGTTTCTTCGTGCGTGACTTGCGCGATCAGGCTGGGCAGGCGCACAAGCTCGTCATCGTGAAAGATATCCCGCAGCATTCGCCTTTGCTGGATGCCTATGCCAATACGCGTGCCGAGCAGTTTGTTGCAGTATGCGAGCAGCAAGACTTTCTGCTGGTCGAAGGGCAGGCGCTGGCTTATGTGGCAATCGACTTCGATAGCATCGATGCGTATCTGAATCGTCTGTCGAACAGTCGCCGCAAGAATCTGCGCCGCAAGCTGCGCAAACGCGAAGATTTGCAGATAAGCCGTGTGCCGACTGGTAGTGCATATTTTGCCGATGAGGGCATCGTGCAAAGCTATTACGCCTTGTATCTGGATGTGTACCGCCAAAGCGAAGTGCATTTTGATTTGCTGACGCCGGAGTTCTTTAGCGCGATGCTGCGTGATGCGAGCAACAAGGGCATCAGTTTTGAATATCGTCACGCCGGTGAATTGATAGGCTACAACCTGTGCTTCGAACATGAAGGACGTCTGATCGATAAATACATCGGTCTGCGTTATCCGCAGGCGCGCGAACACAATCTGTATTTCATCAGCTGGTTCGTCAATCTTGAATACGCACTGGAGCGTGGCCTGACGCATTATGTGGCGGGCTGGACCGATCCGCAGGTGAAGGCCGAGCTGGGCGCTTCTTTCACCTATACCCGACACGCAGTTTTTATCCGCAATCGTTTTTTGCGTGCGCTGGCACGACGCTTTAGCGCGCATTTTGAAAGCGACCGACTTTGGAGTGAACAACATCATGCCTAGGCCGCCAGTAGTACTCGATCTCGACGGCTCCGCTGGTGTGCCGGATGGCGCATTGCATCTGCCTTTACAGGATTGGCAGCCGCGTTTGCGTTTCGGTTGCCGGCGCAAGACGCTGAATGCGTTTGCGCAGCACCTGAATACCTTGCTGCCAGAGGAATACGGCACCGTCTTGATGGGCAGCGGTGATTTCCATCATCTGAGTTTGCCACTGGTGCAGCGTCTGGCGCAGCAGCGGCAACGTCCTTTGCGTTTGCTGGTGATAGATAACCATCCCGACAATATGCGTTACCTGTTTGGCGTGCATTGTGGCTCATGGGTACGCCGGGTGGCGATGTTGCCCGAGGTCAGCCATGTGCATGTGATCGGGATTACCTCCGGTGATATCGGTCGTGGCCACGCGTGGGAAAACTATTTGATGCCGCTGCTGGCTGGCAAGCTGAGTTACTGGAGCATAGGTGTGGATACAGGCTGGTCGCGCATGCTAGGCCTGCGTCAGGCCTTTCGCAACTTCGATAATGCAGCACTGCTGACCGATGCCGTGTGCGAGATGCTGGTCACGCAGAAGGAAGATACCTATTTATCGATCGACAAGGATGCCTTCAGTCCGGATGTGGTGCGTACCAATTGGGATCAGGGGCAGTTGCAGGAAGCGCAGCTGATGCAAATGATAGATGCGCTGGATGGACAACTGATTGCCAGCGATATCACCGGTGATGTGTCCGAGTATCGTCATCCTAGTGCGTGGAAGCGCTGGTTAAGCGCCGGCGATGAGCAAACCTTGGCTATCCCGCCCGCTACGCTGCTGGCATGGCAGCAACAACAGCAAGACTTGAACCAGCGTCTGGTGACACGACTGCAGCGCGCGCTGCAGCATTCCTCGTCTTAGCTGCGCACAGCAAGTCCATCGCTAGCCTCGGCTTGCGGATGAATGTCACTTTCACTGCAGGCCAGACAGATCACGCCGACCATGATCAGCAGCGCCGACAGGATTTGCGGCCAGCCGATTTTTTCATTGAAGAGCAAAGCAGATAGCAGCATGACGGATAAGATTTCCAGATGCGATGCTGCAAACGCCGGACCGATGGGCGCATGTTTCAGCAGTGTCATCCAGCTGAAGAAGGCACCCAGATAACCGATGAAAGCACCATAGATCCACGGCATGCTGAAGACGCGCAATAGCCAGTCCAGATTGGCCTGTAGCGGCAGGGCGTGGATGGCGGCGTATTTGAAGCTGAGTTGCGCCAGTGTGTCGAATGCCAGCAGCGACAGGAAGCCGAATATATAGAAGCGCTTCTTCATGCCGGCAAGCCCACGATGGCTACACCCAGTGTCACCAGCAGGATGCCGATGACACGCAAGCGGGTTAAGCGTTCCTTGAAGATCCAGCGTCCCGCCAGCATGATCGCTACCGTATTGATGGATCCCATCAAGACACCTTGCGACAGCGGCACCAGCGACAGGAAGGCCAGCCACAAGACGAATTCAAAGACATAGCAACTGATGCCCAGCCACAACCACGGGTGTTGTGCCATGCGTGCCCAGCGTGCGAGGCCGGAAGCATCGGCATCATTGATGGCGGCAGTCTTTAACGCCAATTGTCCGGCGCTGTCGACGATCACATTCGCGCCCCAGAAGAAGATCGCCAGCCATGGCAAATTGTTGCCTGTCATGCGGCTGCCAGATGGTTCGCATGAACATCTTCCGTATCGTTGCTGCTTCTGTCCAAGGTTTGCGCAATGAACTCACATGCACGTTGCGCCACCAGACGACGTTCGCGATCTATCGTCACCATGTGGTAACTATCCTGCAGCCACAAGGTTTGCACCGGGCCGCTGACATTGTTCTGCACCAGCAGCGCATTTTTTTCCAGGCTGGCCACATCATCTTCGGTGGCATGCACCAGCAGGCAGGGCGAAGTGACCGCCGGCAAGCGGCGGCGCACATCGGCCGCCAGTGAATACAGTTCTGCTACCGACCACCACGGATTGCCCGGCAGCCCGGCCACCGAACTATCACCGGCTTGCATCTGTTCGACGATGTGACGACGCAAAGCCGCATCCTTGATGCCGTAAGGTGCTTGCTCGTTGAAGTAGCCGTTGCGGCCTATGCGCAGGGTCTTAAAGATGCGCAGCAGGAAGCACAGCCGGGTGTACAAAGGCATGCTCCAGCCATCGTGCCGGAACATGGTTGCCAGTGCCGCAACGCCTGTTACTTTTTCCGGTTGTTCGGCGGCCAGTTTGAGCGATAAGAGGGCGCCCATCGACAAGCCCATCACAAAGATGCGGTCTACCTTGGTCCGCAGGAAGTCTGCCGCTACGCGCACGCTTTCATACCAATCCTGCCAGTTGGTGGCAATCAAATCGTCTGCGCTGCCGCAATGGCCGGCCAATTGCATCCCATACACGGTATAGCCGGCACGATGCAGTCCCTTGCCGAGCAAGCGCATTTCATTCGGGGTACCAGTCAAGCCGTGAATCAGCAAGACACCGGTGCTGCCGCCTTCATATAAAAATTCATGTTTGGTCATGCTTGCACCTCTTCCTGGCTGATGACTTGCTGCAAGAGGGCCAGCGCGTGTTTAAAGTCGGCGAACGCAGCATGCGGGTAATCGTGCTGGCGGCAATGTTCGAGCAGGCGGCTGGTTGCCAGGACGAAATCAGCCTGACCTGATACACAAAAATCGGAAGTGCCGTCACCGATGAAGAGCACGCGCGGATGGAGACGTTTTTGCGTCGCCAGCAACGCACATTTGCAGGTACCGCTATTGCGGCTGCAAGCCGCGCTGGCATGCGGTGATTCCAGACGCCAGCTGCGTGCGCCGGTCGGCACCAGATGGTTGGCCAGCACCGGCAAATGACCGAGGCCATGGCGTGTCAGTACATAGCTAATCACGTAGTCCATGCCGTCACTCACGATTTGCAGCGGCAAGCCCATTGCGGTCGCGGCTTGTACAAAGGCAGGGAAGGCGGGATCGATCTCTATCGTATCCAGATGCGCATGTAGTTCATCGCTGCTCATGTCGAGTAGCGCAATCTGTTTCTGCATGCAGACGCGCGAGCCGATCTCCCCGCGTAGCCACGCTTCTTCCAGCTCTTCGTAGCCGGGAAGGGCAAAGCGGCCAAGTAGGGAATCGGTGACATCGACCGTGCTGATGGTGCCATCGAAATCGCATTGAATCGCCCACTCTGCAGTTGCTGTAACCAGTGTGGTCTGTCCCGCTGTCGCTGGGCGGGAACGGATGCATTCATTCATGGAAGCTCACCCTTACATTTTGTCCTATGCGTACATCCTGTACGCCGTCAAACACCAGCACACAATCGACCACGCGCAAGTTGCTGCGCGGGTTGCCATCGTCACTCAGACGGCTATTGCTGAATACTTGCCCGACTCGTAGTACATGCGCTTTCAGTGGCTTGCGTTGCGGATCGGCATCGATGTTGACGTCGGCGCGCATGCCCGGTTTAACCTGCGCGACAAAACTCTCGTTCAGTTCGGCGCGAATTTGCGGCGCTTTGGCTGGCAGCAAAGTCATGATCGGCTTGCCGCTCTGGGCCAGGCTTTGGGTGCCGATGGTGGCGTCGAGCTGAATCACGGTACCGGCTTGCGGTGCACGCAAGGTACGTGCGGCCAGACGTTGCTTGGCACCGGCCAGGCGTTCACGTGCAATCGCCACATCGCTCTGTGCCACGCTGGCGGCGGTCTGCAATTGTTGTGCGCGCTGATGGGCTTCGTCTGCACGTTGCACATCACTGGCCCCGGCTTCCGCGGCCTGACGCAGGCGTTGCGCCAGATCGCGTGCGGACGCCAGCGGCAGATTGGCGGCTTGCGCTTGTGCTTGCGCTTGCTGCAGGCGGGCTTCTGCTTCATTCAATTCGATCTGCGCGTTGCGGCTATCGAGCTCGGCCAGTACTGCACCGGCGGCGACTTGCTGCCCTTCGCTGACGGCCAGACGGGTGATGGTGCCATCCTGTGTCGGCAGTATCGCGATCAAGCCGCCTTGCGCTTCGACCTTGCCGCGTGCAATCGCCACATAAGCATGTTCGCCGGAGACCGACGCAATTGGCTTGGCGGGCGGACGATCATCATTGCAGGCGCTGAGGCCGAGACAGGCGCTAACGGCCAGCAAGCCGTAAATGTGCCGGGAGGCATTCATCATTGTGGTCCTTCTTGGTAAAGTGACGCGGATCGAATACGGTCGTGACGCCAATCATTGCGAATCAGTCCATCTTCCATTTCCAGTACCCGATCGGCATGCCGCACCAGACGTGGATCATGGCTGACGCACAGGACGGTGGCCTGATGGCTGTGGGCGATTTTGTGCAAGATGTCGATCACGTTCTGACCGTTGTCGGCATCCAGTGCACTGGTCGGTTCATCCGCAAACAGCAGTTGCGGTTGCTTGGCAATGGCGCGTGCAATCGCGACCCGTTGCCGTTCACCGCCGGACAACTTGGCCGGACGTTCATCGGCACGGTGTGACATGCCGACTTCTTCCAATGCTGCCATCGCGTGTTTGTATGTCTCGGCATCGCTCATGCCCAGATAGCCGAGCGGCAGTTGTACCTGTTCGCAGGCAGTCAGCGCCGGGAATAGATTGAAGCCCTGAAACACAAAGCCGGTATGCTGCAGGCGGAATTGTTCAAGCTGGTGGCGACTGATGTTGCCGAGTTCCTCACCCAAAGCGGTGATGCGTCCTTCATCCGGATTTTGCAGGCCGCTCAAGAGCGACAGCAGCGTACTTTTGCCGCAACCGGACGGGCCTGCGATCAAGGTCAGTTCGCCCGGATAAATCGAAATCGACAAGCGTTGCAGCACGTTCAGACGCACCATGCCGGACAGGAAGGATTTGCTGACGCGATGCGCGACCAGGCTGGCTTGGGTTTTGAGGATTTCAGGCACCATGATTTACCTCAACAGCAATGTAGGATCGGCGCGCATCAACCCGCGCAAAGCAAACAAGCCGGACACCAGCGCCAGCGTGATGACGAGCAGCATGCAAATCGAGGCGACTGTGAGGTTCATGTGGACCGGCACGCCATACGTCGCGGCGCTGGCCAACAGCACGGCAGACGCGAGCGTGGCGATGATCAGACCGGCGCCGCCGATCCAGCCCGACTGCGCGATCACGATACGACTGAGCGAACGATGGCTGACACCGAGGGCGTTGAGCATCGCGTACTCGCGCGCTGACGAAGCGATCACGCCGAGCAGCGACTGGCTGGTAATGACGGCACCGACCAGCAATACAATCACCGCCATGAACAAGACCGCGACACCGGCACCGGTATCGAACAGCCAGTACAGTTGTGAGCGTTGTGCAAATGCATCCGCAGTCCAGACCGCAAACGGTCCGAAGCGCACGTCTGGCTGCAACTGTTTGGCAACTGTGGCGGCATTCGCTGTGTGTTTGAGTTTGGCGACGTAGTAGGTGGCACCGGCTGTGCCATCGCCTTGCAGCATGCGTGCGGTATCCAGCGAGCTGATGACATTCACGCCACCGAGACCGCGCAAGCCGTCGAGGGTCGCGATGATATGCACCGGCTGACCGTTGATCCAGGCATTGCCATCACTGCCGACGTTTAATTGTTCGCGTTCACTGTTGTCGACAATGACGGCACCGGGCTCGCGCAGCAATTTGCGCAGAGCAGGTGAGAGGATGCGCGAGAACATCAGTGTGCCTTGCGTATCGATGCCGGAAACATAGACCGAAATACCACTGTTGCCAGCGCTGCCACGCCAGTCGCCATCGACCCAGACGTAAGGTTCGACTGCCGTCACTTCAGGTTCCATACGCAGGCGCATTTCCACATCGGCCCCGATGCCGCGGCCAAAGTTGACGCTTTGTGTACCCGGATAGCCGGCCCACAAATCGGCCGATGAGGCACTGACATACACGGCGGCACTGCCAAAGATACCAAATACCAGTGCCGCCTGAACTGCCAGCAATACACCGGAAAAGCCGACCGCCATCACGGCAGGGATGAAGCGCCGCCATTCATGCAGCATCGTCTTGCGCGCTAAGGGAATCATGACTTGCTCTCGTCCGCAGTCGGCAGCGGTGCACCGCCCAGCGCGCGGAACAACGTGGCAAACGCAATGCCATAATCAGCTTCGGCGGCGGTCAGCGCCTGACGCGCTTGCAGCACTTCATGGCGCGATTCAAGGCTGCTCCATTCACTGGCCAGACCGAGGCGTATCAGCGCGCGCTCTTTGTCGGCGCTGGCAGTGCTGGCCGCCAGTGCCGTGCGCAGATGCTGCACGCGTTCCTGTGCCAGCGTTAGCAAGGCCATGCTGGTTTCTACTTGCGCCACGCTATCGAGCAAGACTTGGCGGTAAGCGGCCAGTGTGGCGTCGACCTCGTGCTGGCGTGCCGCCGCGATGGCCTGGCGCTGACCCCAGTCAAACAAAGGGAAGTCGACCAGCGGCGCGAGCGAGAACACGCCATTTTGTGTAATCCGACGGTTCTGTGTCACATTGAAGGAATGGATGTAGTTGGAGCCTATCGCAATGCGTGGGTACAGCGCCGATTTGGCAATGCCGAGCTCACCGACTGCCTGCAAGACTTCAGCTTCGGCGATGCGCATGTCGGGGCGGCTGCGGAGCAGGTCGCTCGGTACTTGCGTAATCGCAGCGTTTTGCAGGACAGGCATCGCATGCGGCTGCAACCATGCCGGATCAACTTCGGTTTGTCCGCTCAGTGCCGCCAGTGCGTGCAAGGCACGTGCTTGCGCTTGTTTGGGAATGATCAGAGCCGCTTCGCTGCGTGCCAGTCGGGCGCGTAGGGGCAAAAGTTGTTCCGCACCGGCCAAGCGGTTCTTGATGCGGACCTCGGTTAAGTCCAGAGTGCGACGATCGACCACCAGCGACTCTTCCATATTGGCGATTTGCTGCTGCGCCGCACGCAGTTCCAGATAATTGCGCACGATTTCTGCCACCAGCGTGACCTTGGCTTCCTGCGTGCTGGCGATAGCGCGTTCCACACTGGCTGCGGCCTGACGTTTGCCGCCTTCCAGATCACCAAACAGGCCCAGCTTCCAGGTCGTATTCAGGCTGAGCTGGTAGTAGGCATCAATCGCGGCCGCATCTTCGGTGCCGTAGGCATTGAAGCCCAATTGCGGCAAATAGCTTTTGCTGACATTGCCAGCTAGCGCACGTGCAGCTTGCAGCTTCAGCTTGGTTTGTTGCACCGTCATATTCGAAGTCAGTGCGCGTTCGACCAGTGCATCCAGCTGGCGATCGCCAAAGCCTTGCCACCAACTAGTCAGGTCGACTGCGGGGACATCTTTTTGCACGGCGGGCACGGCGGGCTGCTGCGACCAGTGCGCGGGCAGCAATGTGGGCAGGGCGGGCATATTGACTTGCGCACAGCCAGAAACCAGTACCAGCGCGACACAGGAGACAGCAAATCTGGAAAGAGGTAAGCGCAACAAATCGATATCCGCTCGAAAAGGGAGGCAAGGGGCGAGATAGCCCGTTTATTGCCAAAACCCCATTCTGGCGGCGCAAGCTTGCGCTGCCATGCAGAAATTGTGGAGGAATGATGGAGATGTTCTAGGCTAACGATGTCATCAGGTGTTGACGCATCGATCAAAGCAACTACAGCAGCGGAAATTTGATGGTGAATCGTGCGCCGCCACGCACAGCTTTATCGACGGCAATTTGTCCGCCTTGCAGTTCTACCAGCGTACGGACGATCGATAGTCCAAGGCCGCTGCCGCCGGTGGCGCGATTGCGCGACGGGTCGCGACGCTGGAAGCGTTCAAAAATTTGCGTCTCACTCTCGGCCGGAAGTCCTTCACCGGCGTCACTGACCGCGAGGATGACGTACTGGTCTGCATGTTGCAGTTCTATGCCCAGCCAGCCGCCGCTTTGCGCATACTGCAAGGCGTTCTCGATCAGATTATTGAGCATCTGATGCATGCGGTCCGGATCGGCATGCAGCAGTGGAATGTCGCCGTGCAAGAGCAATTCTGCCTGCATCCCATGTGCCGCCAGACGACTCGCATACTTGTCGAGTACATCCCTGACCAGCGTGACCAGATCCAGTTCCTTGCGATGCAGCGACAGGCGACCGGCATCGGCCACCGATAGTGTATGCAAGTCGCCGACCAGACGCGTCAGATGTTGTACTTGCTCCAGCAGACGTGAGAATTCCTTAGGTTCAGACGGAATCACGCCATCACATATCGCATGCAATCTGGCTTGCAGCACGGCCAGCGGGGTACGCAATTCGTGTGAGATGGCCGCCATCGTTGACTTGCGCTCACGCTCCAGCGTCTCGAGGGCATCGGTCATGTGATTGAAGTCATTGACCAGACTGCCCATTTCACCGCCGCTGCTTTTGGAATGGGCGCGTACGCTAAAGTCGCCGAGTGCCACTCTGTGCGCGGCTTCGGCGATTGATTGCACCGGTTGCGTGATCATGCGCGAGGTCCACAAACCGGCAACCAGGCCGAAGGGCAGACACACCAGCAAATCGATAATGATGGCGTAGACGTCGGTATCCCAGTCATTGCCTTGCCAGTATTGGCGGTAGATTTCGATCGCGCGCGGGCTGTCGTCCAGATCGCGTTTGTTGAGCAAGTCAAACTCGATACGTACAGATTCCGGCAGCCGGGCATGGAAGCGTTCGAATTCTATTTTTCCGTAAACGAAGCTGGTCAGCGCCATCACGCCCATGGTGACGAGCACTGTTGCGGCGATGCCAAGACCGAAGCGGATCCATATGCGGTCTAGGTATCGCGCCATAAACGGTAGCCTATGCCACGTACGGTTTCAATCAAATCGTCGCATCCTGCATCTTGCAGTTTGCGTCTCAGTTTGCTCAGATGCGAGTCGATCACGCGGTCGAGTGCATCGCTTTCTGGCAGGCAGGCTTCGATCAGCTCAGCGCGTGAGAAGCAGCGACGTGGTCGTTTCGCGAGGCAGGCCAGGATGCGGAATTCAGTAAGCGTCAGTGGCAGTGCAATCGGGTTTTCCTGCGCATCGTAGGCGCGTGCGGTATAGCCTTGCGCATCGATTTCGAGCTGTCCTATGCGCAGCGGCGCTTCTTGTTGCGTCTGCTGGCTGCGCAGCGTACGACGCAAGACTGCGCGTACCCGTTCTACCACTTCGGCTGGATTGTAAGGTTTGACGACATAGTCGTCGGCACCGAGACGCAGGCTCAACATTTTGTCGAGATCGTCGGCCAGTGCGGTGGTCATGATGACCGGGGTATCGTTCTCCTGACGGATTTCCTTCAGGACGTCGACACCATCTTTTCCCGGCAGACGAATATCGAGCAGCACAATGGCAGGGTGCTGTTCATGGAACAGACGCAAGGCTTCCGGTCCGTTGGCCGCCAGTACCGTACGCAAGTTATCGCGCTGCAGATAGGCAACCAGAATGTCGGACAGCTCGGGCTCATCTTCGACCACTAATACCAGTGGTGAGGGTGCCGCTGCTATTTTCGCATCTGCTTTAATCATAAAAACAATTCCGATACTGTCGCGGGAAATAAAGCTGCATTCTATGCAAAGTGTTGACACATGCAAAGCATGATGATCTGAAGTGATTCCTGCGGGCAATTAATTTGCTCAGTAGGACGTGACCAGCGTTGGTGTGTGAAGTGCTTTGGGAGCTCGTGCTGGCGGTGCTGAGAGTGCCCGAATGATGGTCTAGCGGTACGTCTTGCAAAGGGGCAGCATACTAGGGCATAATACGCGCTGTCGGAAAGTTAATCCGACGCCGGATTTCCAAAAGGAAGCGCAGTCCAGCTTCCTTTTTTATTCGCTGATAGTTTCATATTTTGTATTCGTTTTGGCCGGGCATGCGGAAATATTGCTTGCAAGGTACAATACGGCCCCATGGCGGGGTAGCAAAGTGGTTATGCAGCGGCCTGCAAAGCCGTGTACGCCGGTTCGATCCCGACCCCCGCCTCCAGTTTTTTTAAAGCGCCGTGGGCGCTTTTATTTTTTGTTCTTGTTTTAGAATCGTGACATGCCCGGGTGGTGAAATAGGTAGACACAAGAGACTTAAAATCTCTCGCCGGTAACG
>RCUQ01000379.1_pt1 | contig 20663 bp, 20 predicted proteins | sample 2166351 | NCBI WGS metagenome assembly RCUQ01 (sample SAMN09932597, study PRJNA488358) | compost metagenome | feature: garden; material: soil; isolation source: compost soil in acetonitrile-enriched culture | place: Germany: Experimental Botanical Garden Goettingen | collected 2016-01-27
ACGGCGACAGCAACAACGTCTGGAACGGCGCCCTCTACGGCATGCCGGATCTCAATACCGGCTCTCCCTACGTGCAGGATCAGATAGCCACCTACATGAAGACCCTGCTGGGTTGGGGCGTGGCGGGCTTTCGTATCGATGCGGCCAAGCACATGGCCCCCGGCGAGGTGAAGGCCATACTCGACAAGGCGGGCAGCCCCAAAGCCTATCTGGAGGTGATAGGTGCAGGCGGGGAATCGGCGGACATCCAGCCGGGTCGCTACACCTACATAGACACAGTCACCGACTTCAAATACGGCACGGATCTGGCCGCCAACTTCAACGGCCAGATCAAGAACCTCAAGACCCTCGGCGAGAGCTGGGGCCTGCTCCCCTCCAACAAGGCCTTCGTCTTCGTGGTCAACCACGACCGCGAGCGCGGCCACGGTGGCGGCGGCATGCTCACCTTCATGAGCGGTGCCCGCTACGAGCTGGCCAACACCTTCATGATGGCCTGGCCCTATGGCTGGAAGCAGGTGATGTCGGGCTATCGCTTCGAGAACATGGGTACCTATGAAACCGACAAGGGGGCGCCGGGCAGCACGCCCTGCACCGATGGCCAGTGGAACTGCGAGCAGCGTCGCCCGACCATCATGAACATGGCCCTGTTCCACAACAGAACCGAGGGGCAAGCTGTCAGTCACTGGTGGGATAACGGCAACAACCAGATAGCCTTCAGTCGGGGAGACAAGGGCTTCGTCGCCATCAACAACGAGAGCGGCAGCCTGGTGGCCTCGGTGCAGACCGGCCTGCCGGCGGGCGAGTACTGCAACCTCCTGGGTGGCAATGACTACTGCAGCGGGGGCTATGTCACCGTCGACGGCAGCGGCAAGGCCAGCCTGAACGTGCCGGCCATGAAGGCAGCCGCCATCATCGCCGGCTGCACCAAGGCCAGCCCCTGCGGCGGCACCGCCCTGCCTGGCAACAAGTTCAGCAGCATGAACCTGCGCGGCACCCACAACGCCTGGGGCAACACCCCCATGACAGTCGATGCCAACCGTGTCTGGTCCGCCACCCTCACCCTGACCGGCAACGGTGACGCAACCGGTGCCCAACGCTTCAAGTTCGACGTCTTCGGCAACTGGGCCGAGAACTACGGCGACAACGAAGGGGACGGCATCGCCGACAAGGGCAGCAGCAAGGATATCCTGGTCAGCGGGGCGGGCAGCTACCGCATCACCCTGAGCGAAGGCGATCTGCGCTATACGGTCACCCCTCTCACCAGCAACCAGGCACCGGTCGCCGCCCTCTCGCCCAAGGTCCTCAGCGTCAAGACGGGGGAGAGCGTGGTGTTCGATGGCTCCGCCTCCACCGACGATGAAGGCGTGGCGAGCTACAGCTGGTCTACCGGCGGCAGCGCCCCCACTGAGACAGTCCAGTTCGATACCCCGGGCACCCATATTGTCACCCTGACAGTCACCGATGCCGAGGGGCTGACCGCCAGTGCCAGCGCAACTGTGACTGTCACCGACAGCAACGGCGCCTACAACAGCGTGCTGCCGACCCTGTACCTGCGTGGCACCCCCAATGCCTGGGGCTCGCTCGCCATGACGCTGGTTGCCGACAACCAATGGGAGGCCTTGGCCACCTTCAACGGCCAGGCCAACCAGCGCTTCAAGTTCGACGTCAAGGGAGACTGGACCCAGAACTACGGTGACACCAACAAGGATGGCGTAGCCGAACAGGGGGGCGCCGACATACTGACCCCGGTCAGCGGCCAGTACCGGGTGCGCTTCAACGACCAGACCCTGCAATACAGCCTGACCCCGGTCAGCGTCGGCTATGCCAAGAACCTCGCCAGCCTGAACATCCGTGGCACCACCAATGGCTGGGGCACCACCCCCATGATGCTGGTGGGGGATCACCAATGGCAGGCCGGCGTCACCTTCACCGGGGCCGGTGATGGCAGCGGCGGCCAGCGCTTCAAGTTCGACGTCAAGGGTGACTGGACCCAGAACTACGGCGACACCAACAAGGACGGCGTGGCCGAGCTGGCCGGGGCAGACATCACCACCGCAGTGGTCGGTGCCTATGTGGTGCGCTTCAACGACCAGACCCTGGCCTACAGCCTGAGCGCCCAGTAAGCCCCAGGGGCGTGACGCCCTTGTGACCTTCGGGCATTCCATGGCCTCCTTCCCACAGGGCAGGAGGCCTTTTCATTGGCCCGATGACACCATCACGCGCCCCCCCTCTGCCAGCCCCCGTTCCCTGTTCGCCGACGGGCAGGCATACTGCCTCCACATCCCCATGCAGGAGCGCATATGAAACTATTGGAAACCCTCAAGGCCGAGGGACGGATCGAAGAAGCCCGCCAGCACGGCCTGCTGCAACTCATCGAGCACCCGCAACACGCCGAACTGCATTATGAAGTAGCCAGCCTGCACGACATGCAGGGGCGCGAGTCCCAGGCCATCCCCCTCTACCAGAAGGCCATCACGCTGGGACTAAGTGAGACCTCCTTGCGCGGCGCCTGGCTCGGCCTTGGCAGCTCTTTTCGTAGCACCGGGCAATATGCCGAGGCCCTTGCCGCCTTCGACCAGGGGTTGGCTCGCTTTCCGGACGCCACCGAGTTCAGGGTGTTTCGTGCCATGGCCCGCCACAACCTGGGACACCACAAGGAGGGGGCGGAGACGCTGCTGGCGGTGCTGGCCGAGACGACCGCAAATCCTGCTCTCGTCCCCTACAGGCGCGCCATGGCACTCTACGCCGAGGATCTCGACAGGCGCTGGTAAACGCCAGAAACGACAAAGCCGCTCATGATGAGCGGCTTTGTCTGAATGTGGTGGCCCCTGCCCGACTTGAACGGGCGACCAATCGATTATGAGTCGTAAAAAGTACGTTCTCACAATGTCTCATTACGTCTCAGAAAGAACACAAAAATCATAGTAAACACATGCATATAGCAAACTTGCTTGTCTCATAAGATCTCGTAAAATATCGGATAGCTTCATCTTAAAAGCACCCATTAAAGCACCATGATTTGAGCGTAGGTGCTTTTAGCGAGACCTGTCGACTATGCCATTAACGCCCAATGATATCGCTGCACTACCGGCGAAAACCAACGCCTATTACAGGATGGATGATTCCCGCACTCGTGGCGCTGGAGGGCTGGGGGTTAAAGTCCTCCCAAGTGGTGGCAAGATGTTTGTCTTCCGCTACATGCGCGAAGGAAAGCGGGCCTTCATCCAGCTTGGCAGTTTTCCCACGCTGTGCCTTGCCGATGCCCGCAACAAAGCCCGGGCCTTGAGCCAGACAATCCGAGATGGTCTAGACCCCAAAGACGAGCAGGAACGACAATCCAGAGAACGTGAGCAGGCCAAGCGGGAGCATGAGCAACAAGGCACCGTAGAGCAGCTATTCCAAAGCTATATCGCGCAGATGAAGAAAGACGGCAAACGTACTCATGAGGCCGTGTTGGTAGCGCTGGAAAAGGAGACATACCCGCATCTGAGCAAGACGACCAAAGCCAAGGATGTGACCGTTCACGATATCAAGATCATTCTGGCCCATATGATTCGTCGGGGAGCGAGCACCCAGTCCAACCGAGTACGTAGTTACTTGATGGCTGCCTTCAACTATGGCCTCAAGCACGACAACGACCCTGCCAACTTCATTGACGATGCCAAGTTTGGCCTTGTGATGAACCCAGTGGACGCGATACCCAAACAGAAAGCTGCGGAGCGCGTCGGAGATAGATTCCTATCGTGGAGCGAGACCCGTCAACTACTCGATGATATGGAGCAGCCAACGAGCCTTGGCCCGACCCTGCGCAGCCTGATCCGGTTGTGTTTCTTCACCGGAGGCCAGCGACCCAATGAACTGGCTGAATCCCGTTGGGCCAATATTGATTGGCAAGCCAACACTCTGACCATCACCGCCGACATTTCAAAAAATAAGCGTATCCACGTGGTTCCACTCACTGATAACGCCTTGCGTGTCCTTCGGTTCCAAAAAGGGATAGCTGGTGATAGCCCTTTTATCTTTCCTCATTCCCAGCAGCCTGATAAGGCTATGCCGATGGCATCACTGAGCCAAGCAATCGACCGTTACAGAAAACGAACCCAGATGGAGCATTTTATCCCCCGTGACTTCCGGCGTACCTGTAAAACCCTGATGGGTGAGCTTGGCATTGCCAAAAACCTGCGCGACCGCCTTCAAAATCACGCAAGGAATGATGTATCCAGCAAACACTATGACCGTTACGAGTATCTACCAGAAAAACGCCACGCCTTGGAGTTATGGGAACGACGCTTACTGCAGACTGAAATCGATACCCCAATCCCTGCAAACCTCGGGGAGTAGATGATGGGTAGCTTCGCGGCGAATGTTCGTATACGCCGCAGTTTTGAAAGCTATCGTTGACCAATCTGGTGTTTAGGGTCAGGCGGCATTTCTGTCTGGCCCATCCTACTCTTGAGCCCCATCCTCGAACTTCACATTGCTCTCTGCCAAGACCGTAGCGCAAACCCCTCAAGCTGTTTCCAGTCCTTCTGTGCCGAATCCAGTAATTTGTAAGTAATCACAAGGGTAATCTCAAATGAATCACCGCTTCACGCTCACTTCATGCGCAGACATACGGTCGAAAATATCGGCACTATTGGGTCAGCCTTCCAAATTGCTGACCCAAAGCGCTGCCCAAGCCCCATAGAACGCCATCCATCCGCACGATGCTGTATATCCCATCTCCTGAATCCCCCACCAGTAGACCTAGCGAAGGTCGGTGAGATCTCGCAGATTACTCGTTAGATGTTCATCACCCAAGTACTGCTCTAGCTAGTTGATGATGTCGGCTGATTGTCGCTGGGCGAGATAAAGCTCTTCATAGTTGAATTGACACCGCTGACTCCAAGAAGCCCCAAACAAGCCCCAAAAGAGTTGTCACCCCTGTAGGGCTGGCCGCACAGGTTGACATTCCTTCAGACTGCTCCCGAATGTAAAAAACCAAGGAGCAATCTTATGAATCAACCTAATACGATGCTGATTTCCGAAGCCAGCTTGCGTAAAAAACTGGAAATCTCGCGGGCTACTATCTACCGCTGGCGTAAAAACAATCCGAACTTTCCCAAGGCTGTCCATATCGGACCGCGGGCTATTCGTTACGACCTTGCCGCTGTTGAGGCATTCATTGCCAAATTGAGCGAAGGGGAGATTACGTAGTGGCCTCCCCATTCAATAAATTCATTTCGCTGCTCTACTTGGCCATCACCATGGGGAAGAACGCCCTGTTCACTGGTCTCATATGTGGCTGGATGGCTGTTTACTACTTCAGTCAGCCCATTGCGTCGTTGGTACAGGGCCTGACAGCCAAGCTGCATCCCCTTGAAGCGGGGGGGCCTATTGAGGCATGCCGCTGGTTCTGTGGCTTGTTTTCTGCTGATGGTTTCCTTGTTGTGATTGGAGGTGAGATATGGGTGATGTAGTGAGGCCGGATACCGAGGACGTCACACCTCAGGAGCGCTGGGTTTTGTACTCGAGGGAAAAGGCATTGTTGCTTGAACGTGAGAAGGAACTGACTCACAAAGAGATCGAGCTGCATGTACGTGCACTGGTTGATAAATACGGTGTGTAATATGGCTGATATTTATATGTTTTCGAACAAGCACGCGCCAGTTCAACCACCGGCGGTGCGTGTGGCTGAACTGGCTGGCGGGTTTACCCGGATTGCCAATGAGCTGTATGACGCCATCATTTTGGCTGATTTCACCAAGAATGAGCAGAAGGTGATACATGCCATTACCCGCTGCACCTTCGGGTTTAACAAGAAGGTGGATCGCATTTCTGACAGCCAGATCGCCCGGCGCACAGGGATGTCGCGCCAGGCGGTCAGTCTTGCCAAAAACACGTTGTTCCGTATGAAGGTTTTGGTGCGTGAGGTGGGCAAAATCGGTCCCAACAATTGCCTGAGTGAGTGGGAAGTTACCGAGTGTCATAGGAAGTCTGACATTGTCAGAGAAACCATGACAAATGGTGTCACGGAAACCATGACAGCCTTGTCAGAGAAACCCGGACACACAAAAGACACTACTAAAAAGACAAAAAAGAAAAAGACTGATGGGGCATCAGCTGGCGCTGACGCCCCCGTCGTCGAACAACAACAGGTCAAGCAGACCAAACACACTCCCTTTCAAGCCATCGTGGATATCTACCACGAGGTACTGCCTGAGATGGCTGCAATACGGGAGCTTACCGACGCACGCAAGACCAAAATTCGCAACTTCTGGCACAAGTTCAAGTTTACCGAAGAACGCTGGCGTAAGTACCTGGAATACATCGCCGAGAACTGCCGCTGGATGTGTGAGAGTCGACCACGGCGGGATGGCGAGTCGAGCTGGAAACGGAAGAATCTGGATTTTTTGGTCACCGAGCGCTGCATATTGGGCGTACAGGAGGGGCGGTTCGATGACGAGTAGCACTTTGGCATTGGTCCCTCCGCACAACTTTGAAGCTGAGCAATCGACGCTGGGTGGGCTGATGATCCGCGCCGAGGCATTCCACGAGCTCTCTCTGTCTGAGCGGGATTTTTACAGCCGGCCACACCAGATCATTTTTGACGCCATCTCGCAGTTGGTGGCTACGCGCCAGCCTGTTGACCTGAATACGGTCAGCCACCGTTTGGATGAGAGTGGGCTGATTGAGGAGGCTGGCGGTATGGCCTACTTGATTGAAGTCATCAAGAACACGCCAAGCGCGGCCAACATCACTACCTATGGTGCCATCGTGCGCCAGAACGCAGATCGCCGCTTTGCTGTGGCCAAGCTGCAGGATTGTATTGGGGCGATGGTGGATCCTGGGTTTAGCTCGACCGATGAGCGGTTCGCCACTATGGGTGCCCTACTGGGTGAAATCGACTGTAAACGTGCTGGTGGCGTGTCGGGCCTTGCGTCGCCTGCCTCAGACATAGTGCGCCAGTGGTGTGACGAGATGGATCGCCGCTCTAACCTCGATCCTAACGAGATGATCGGTTACGCGACCGGGATCGACAATCTCGACAAGTTGCTCTACCCGTCCGGGATCAGCAAGACCGCGCTGGTGTGCATTGGGGCGCGCCCCAAAATGGGTAAATCGACGGTGATGGCCAGCTTGTGCAACCACACTGCTTTGGTGAAAAAGCTGCCGGTTGTTGGTTTCAGTCTGGAGATGACCAGCGTTGAGCTGTTCGAGGTGATGATCGCGCAGGCGGTCGGAATCAATCGGCAGGCACTGAGTCATGCGAAAGACCAGCAATCGAAGGACAAGGCCTATGCGGTAGCGGCTGAGTTGGGCTACTCCAAGCTGCACCTTGCCGACCAGCCGGGTATGAGCCTGTCCCAGATTGTTAGGGAGTGTCGCCGTCTGCGCCGCAAGTCGGGTCAACTGGGATTGATTGCGGTGGATTATCTGACCCTGATGAAGGCGGAGAAGGCTGAACGCAATGACTTGGCGTATGGGGCGATCACCAAGGGACTCAAGGAACTGGCCAAGGAGATGGGTTGCCCGGTGGTGATGCTGACTCAGCTCAATCGTGGCCTCGAATCGCGGGACAACAAGCGGCCAATGCCGAGCGACAGCCGCGATACAGGCCAGATCGAGCAAGACTGCGACATCTGGATTGGATTGTACCGGGACGAGGTGTATGACGAGAACTCACCTCGCAAGGGGCTCTTAGAACTGAGCGTGCGTCTGAACCGGAGCGGTAATACGGGGACTGCATACTGTCGATTCCAGGAAGGGGTGATTTCAAACATCAGTGATGAGGAGGTAGCTCGGGTGGTTCAGGTAGAGGTAACTCCGGCCAAGAGTAAGGTACACAAAGGGGGATGGGATGATTAAGTAGTTGAAATTTAATGTAAATGCCAAACAGTTTGGGAATATGATGTAGTTTTGACTGATGGACATCATATGCATGAGTGGAGCCAGGGGTCGTTTTTGTGTCTTTTACACACCGTTTTTCACGCTGCTGGGCGCAATGTCTTGCACTGACTAGCCACCGCCGGATGCGTAATCCACTACTCCAGCTAAGGAAGGTAGACTGATTTATTACCGCACCTCCGGGCAGCGATGAGCGTCCTCCCCCTGTAGGGCTGGAACCGGTCTACCCACATCGTAAATACTGGTCGCCTATGACCTATTCCCCTATGCATACAACTGATTCCCCAGACTGGCACAGTATTGAACTCGCGTACTGTGCTGGCCGCCAGAGTGTGCGCCAGATAGCGATAGAGCACGGCATTTCACATACCGCCATTAACACGCGGGCCAAGGCGCACAAATGGTCAAGAGTCACAACACCCGTTAACGCTACCTCATCTTCAGGTATGCCTACGGCCCCTATAAGTGGCACTAAGCATGTGAATGCCGCAACTCAGGTTATGATCCCAGTGTTCACTCCTCAGGTTTCCACTGTGGAAACTAATACGTCGAATACCAAATCGGTAACTAGAGGTCGTCGGAGTGCATACACGAACGAGTTGGGGGAGGCCATATGCAGCGCCATTGCTGATGGGATGAGTCTACGCGCAGTGCTTGCTCGTCCAGGTATGCCGTCTAAATCCATGGTGATGCGCTGGTTGGCTGATGAACGCTACATAGAATTTAGGGACCAGTACGCGTGCGCGCGCGAGGATCTGGCCGACAAACTGGCTGACGAGATCCTCCAGATTGCCGATGACGGCAGCAATGACACCTTCCTCGACGCCAACGGTCACGTAAAAGTTAACCACGATGTGATTGCCCGTGCCCGCCTTCAGATCGATGCTCGTAAATGGCTGGCCTCGAAGCTGGCTCCCAAGAAGTACGGCGATGGGGGGCGGCGAGAAAACTCTGGCGTTAACAACGGGAGCATGCAGGTGAAATCGACAGTCACTTTTGTGAATCCACCCAACTGGAACGAAGATGGCGAGGTTTATAAGGATGACTGATTTTGTAAGATTGAATGAAAGTCCCAAAGCCATCGTGGCAATCTCGTTCGGGACGAAGGGGTCGGAGGTTCGAATCCTCTCACACCGACCAAATTCAACAAGGGCTTAGCTTCGGCTAGGCCCTTGTGCTTTTCCGGTCCCCCAGTTCTGTGGGGCATTTGTGGGGCATTTTTCTCGATACCCCTTTTTTCACCCTTCATCTAAGGCCCATCTTGGGTGACTCACGCCGGACGACTTCCTTCCTCAGTGCCAGCGCAATAGATCCGTTCCCGCTCGAATTTTGAGCTTATATCCTTTCCATGCCCCCTCCGTATTCATTATTAGGCGCAACGGTTTTCGGGTTGCGCTGGCCATTTACCTAGATGTCAGCAAGGCTTAGGTTTGAGACCACAGCGACACACCGCTGGTGCCATTGCAGTACACTGTGAACAATCATGAATCAAGTGGTAAGACCGAAATGAAAAAAGGGGTGTTGGCGCGGCTTGTGGACTGGGTTAGGGGGGCACAACCTCAGGTGACAAATTGGGAAAATGTGCCCCTTGCCCAAGTGCAGAAGGCCGCTAAGCAAGGTCATGCCGAGGCACAATTCCACCTCGGCATGATGTATGGCAACGGCAAGAGGGTTGCACAGGACTACCAGCAGGCGTTGGCCTGGGTTCATAAGGCGGCCGAACAGGGTCATGCCCATGCGCAGTACAACCTGGGGGCGATGTATGGCATGGGCTTATGGGGGGCTGATGACTCCACACAGGCGCTGCCCTGGTTGCTTAAGGCTGCAACGCAGAACCATGCTGACGCGCAAATCCTCCTCGGTGAGATGTACGCGCAGGGCATACGTGTGGCGCAGGACGACCAGCAGGCGGTAGCTTGGTATCGCAAGGCTGCCGAACAGGGTAATGCCAATGCTCAATACAACCTCGGTTGGATGTACTCGACTGGCCGGGGAGTGGCACAGGACGATCAGCAGGCGCTGGACTGGACCCGCTGGGCTGCCGAACAAGGTCATGCCGAGGCGCTTGTGTCGTTACGCAGAACGGCCGAACAAGGTAATGCCCGAGCGCAACTCAATCTCGGCGTGATGTATGCGACTGGCCAGGGGGTGGAGCAGGACGACCAGCAGGCGCTGGACTGGACCCGCAAGGCGGCCGAACAGGGTAATGTCCTAGCGCAATATAACCTCGGCAGGATGTATTCGACTGGCCAGGGGGTGGCACAGGACGACCAGCAGGCGGTGGCCTGGTATCGCAAGGCTGCTGAGCAGGGTGATGTCGAGGCGCAATTCAATCTCGGCGTAAGGTACGGGGATGGTCAAGGGGTAGAGCAGGATGACCAGCAGGCGGTGGCTTGGACCCATAAGGCGGCCGAACAGGGTCATGCCATGGCACAAAGTAACCTCGGCCTGATGTACGAGCGTGGCCAAGGGGTAGCACAGGACGATCAGCAGGCGCTGGCCTGGACCCGTAAGGCGGCCGAACAAGGTAATGCCCAGGCGCAACTCCATCTCGGCGTGATGTACGCGACTGGCCAAGGAGTGACTCAGGACGTCCAGCTGGCGCTGGCCTGGACCAGTAAGGCGGCCGAACAGGGTAATGCCCAAGCGCAGTTCAACCTTGGCTGGATTTACTTGAATGGCCAGGGAGTGACGGAGGACGGCAAGCAGGCGATGGCCTGGTACAGCAAGGCGGCCGAGCAGGGCCATGCCGATGCACAATCCATGCTGGGGGTGATGTATGGCATGGAGCAGGATGATCGGCGCGCATACTTCTGGAGTTCAGTGGCAGCCTCCAATGGGTCTTCCGATGCGGTTAATAACCGTGACCTTATTGCCAAGCGTTTGCAGCCAGCGGTCTTGAAAGAAGTACAGGTACTGGTTGGCGAGTATGTTGAGCAGCACCAACCTCGATAGTAACCCATCAACTAATGTGCAAAAGGGGTTTTATGATAAACCGACGTCCCTTTTTGCTACCAGCCCATCCATATGGGCCAAAATGTGTACATTTTGAGCCATTCAACCAGTCCCTCAAAACCTATGGCTCAAAACTGTTGTTTTTTCTATGAGCCATAACTACGTTTAAATCCATAGATAATGAACCAAGCATAGAGGCATAAAGGCATAAAGGCATATCGTGGCGGTTATTGGGTATCTCAGAGTAAGCACGGGCGAACAGAGTATTGGAGCTCAGCGTCACAGTATTGGGCAGACTCACAAGGTTGAGACTTGGTTCGCTGACGAAGGCGTATCGGGAGCAGTGAAGGCACTACAGGCAATATCCATTGCGCATCATCTTGGTAAACATGCTCTTTCCCTCTCACATATCAAGCGCATGCCCGCCGCTAACAACGCCTGAGTGCCAGTGACGGTCGCTCAGACGATGTATGCTAGCTCGTAACTATCCCTTCTCATCCATGTACTTGTCGGTTGCGGTGCCAGCACCCACCGCCACTGCAACAGCTACCCCGGCTGAGGAGATGGCACCCACAGGGCCCAGCACAGGCAGAGAGACAATCACTACCGCGGTGGCAACCGTTGCTTCTACAAAATCACGAAACCAGGACATAGGCTTGCTCCTTTTTCCTTTGCGGTAGTGCCTAATTCGGCAGCACCGTTATCCTCAATTGATACAGCGAGAAATGTGATATCCATCACATTTCATATCCGCCAGAAAAATTTTAGAGCCTGTTTGAAAAAAGTGGGAACAGTGAAAAAATAAAGATTTTTACACGGCGTTATAATTGTGTGCTATTAGAGGGTGCAAAGAAAGAATGCTTCATGCCAAAAATTGACACTTTAATTTTTAAATTTCAATGAGTTGGATTGTTGTCACACCATATTTGGTGACTTATTCGCACCTTCCTTAGCCGTTGTTAGTTCAACGCGAACGCTCAAAAGCTGTAGCAAAGAAACGACACCCACAGCGTTGCTGCAGTTGTGGAGCGAGTAAACCCCTTTATGGTGTAGGAGGTGCTGAGCTAGAATGGTCATCCGTCCACATAAGCATGACCGTGGTCGACGGTTTACCATCTGAAGCGATGAGCCAGTTACCATGTGATGATGGGAGCGTGGTGTGGCACAGAGCGATGGCCTAGCCTGTTTCAGGGCAATAGTGAGCATAAGCCATGGCTATCGGCGGCCATTCAGTGTTGATGGATGATCTCTTCAAGTGGATTAACTGAATTGTAAAAAGCTTACTGCGTGGCAGTGTACTGAATCGCCCCGGCTTCTTTAGACACTGTCGTGACGTGAGATGGTTACAGGTCACCATTGAGTCTGGCGAACTCCACTTCGTTGGTAGTGATCGCCAAGCTTGCTAGTTTGTCCGCTATCTCATTACCTTCAATTCCTGCATGGCCGAAAACGTGCTCAATTGAAACTTTATTTTTTATACGTTCGAATGCTGAATATACTTCTTCTACCAACAATCTATTAGCCACTTGCTTACCACTTTTCAGTTTCCATCCTCTTTTCTTCCATCCCGGCGCCCATTTTGTCGTACAGTCTCGTGTATAGGTTGAATCTGTCAAGATACGGATCAGGCCGGTGGCTGGATGCTCGGTGAGATATGTCTGCGCCAGACTTAGGGCAAAATTAAGCGCCATCAGTTCACCGATATTATTCGTGCCGTGAAGCAGATAGCCGCCATACCACTGAGCTATAATTTTCCCTCTTTCATAGACTACGACGCCACAACCGCTTGGGCCGGGATTGCCATCACAGGCACCATCACAGTAGATTGTCAGATTCGAAGGGAGTCCCTGTACTTTCCCCTCTACAACGGTCTTGCTTGGATCGTTCGATGTGGTGACTGACAATTTAGGTACGTCAGCAAGGGACTTTTGTGGCTTTCTTCCCTCCACCAGTATCCTATTTAGCTTCTTACTGGATGTCGGAGTTGAATTAGTGAAGACGACCTCGATCATATCAGCATATGGCTGATGCCTAAGTATTAGTGCTTCAATCACTTCCTTGTGTCGCACAGGAGTTCCGCTCTTAGTGTGCCAGCCATTGGCTACCCACCCCTTGTGCCATTGATTGATACAGTTTGTCGCGTACTCGGATGATGAGTAGATCTTGATCGGTGATGTGCCTACCGAACCATGCTGATTTATAAATGTTACTGATATTTCAATGGCATGTGATAGCGCGAATAGATCTATCTGAGGTTTGCTCGTTTCCGGTAATTCGATATTGGCGTAATGATGGATCTCCTTGAGCCCCTTCTGGCAGATAATAAAAGCCGCATCACCTCGTTTATAGTCGCATATATACTCAACTTTCGGACCATTAACATCAGGGTCCTTACGCTGAGTGTGCTTCTGAACGGTATTGCTCATTTTTGGGGTTTTATGCTCTTGCCGTTTCCCGCATTCCTTTCGTACTTGGCTCTGTGGTAGCGGTTTTTTCTCTGCTGGCATTACTCACAGCCTCGTATATGTATTTGGATCTTTGCTACTTGTGCAGTCTTCAATGACGGCTTCAGTGGGTGAACACCGACCTCACGAATGAGATTCAAAAGCAGTAGATTGATAGTCTGTAGATGCTAACACGGTGAAGGGTGAGGATCTATGTATGACCAAGACCCTTACCAAGCAGTCAGCTCGCCAACGTGTTTCCTACAATCTCAAGCGCTTGAGAAAAGCGCAGGGACTGAGTCAGGAAAAGGCCGCCGAGCTTGCCGATTTTCATCGGACTTACGTCTCTCAGTTGGAGCGCTGTGTAACCAACATCAGCATTGATGGTTTGGAGCGTCTGGCACAGGCTTTGGGTGTTGACATCTTAGAGCTATTGGGCCCCATGGGACCTGATCACTAAATCGAGCTGTATCCACCGGCTTTGTTGTTTCCTAACTGATATGCCTGTATGTACGAATAGAGGGTTGTGTCCCTAAAAAGACTTTGATCTAGGGGACGAACACTCCCTGATATTAGGTCATCACTCCCTCTCAGCATTAGGGATGAAGTTAATCGCGAGCCATAATCGGACATTTGCTGACTGTGAGTTCAATGGCAAGCGCGATCAGATTCGTATCTAGATTTTCCTTTCACGCTTGAAGCCACAGTTCCTCTGTCATGTGATGCTCTCCGTCATCGAACCTATCAATCCCATTACCGTGAGCTGATACCATAGTTTCTGTTTGAAGTTATGTCTCGAAGCCGCCTATGCCGTCCACCTGCGCACGCTGATGCTGGCGGGGGAGGTGCTGCACTACGAGTTTGAACCGCTCAAGCTGCGGCTGGCCGACAAGACCTTCTACACCCCGGATTTCATGGTGGTGCGCCGGGATGGGCTGATCGAGCTGCACGAGGTGAAAGGGTTCTGGGAGGATGATGCCCGGGTGAAGATCAAGGTGGCCGCCAAGCAGCACTGGATGTTCACCTTCGTCGGGGTTCAGCGCAAAGGCGCCCACTGGTCACTGGAGGCATTCTGATGCGACTCGAATATGCGCTTTCGATAGGGGAACCCCGCTCGGCGATGATTCAGGCCATTCAGTCCCGCTCCACCGGGCCCTCTCACCTGACGCAGGCCGATGTGCTGGGGGCGCTGGGGCTGGTGCAGAAATATGAAGGGGTGGGGTTGGCACTGATGATGACCCGCTACACCAAGGACAAGGAGAGCCATCGCAAGGCGGTGATCGGGGTGATGGCCCAGTGCAGCAAGCTGGCGCCCAAGTATGTGGGGGCCATCAAGGAGCGTGGCCAGGGGATGGCCCTGAAGGCGATCGCCGTCCTGGCGGTGCAGCACTATTGCTGCACGGTGGATACACCCGGGGCAGCCTGTCACCCGCAGTACTGCCACGGGCGAGGGGTGATCCGCGATCTGGAGCTGAGTCGCCTGCACGGCAAGGCCGTCGACAAGGTGTGTCCGCGCTGCGGTGGTACCGGGCTGCGCCCCATCCCAGGCACTCAGGTGCGCCGTGCCATCGAGCCACTACTGGGGACGCTTAGCCGCGGCGAGTGGGAGCGGCAGTGGTACCCGCTTTATCAAGCGGTGCTGGCCTGGTGCCATCAGAGCGAAACTGCAGCCCAAGCATTCTATCAGCAGATGATTAAGTGATCTTGTTGAGTAATGCCACACACATTTTTATCCACCGCATAGAGTTATAAGTTCATTAAATTTATCAGGGTTGTCGATAGATAATTCGGACGAACGCTTTCCATCACTTAGGATGGTGCAGTCTACCCCAGAGGAGGGGGGTAAAGACTTTTTCGGCATTGATTTCATTGCTGGCTGTTGTTTAAATTGAGAGTCGTATTCATTTTCGAATCGAGCAATAGAAGCGTTTATTGTCTGCATTTCCCCTAGCATTTGTTGGTGAAATTTACCAATATTAGTGAAGCTGCTTTTTTGAATTGCACTGATAAGGGAATTATTGCTTATTAAGTTCTTGTTTTGGGTGGTCTTATCGAAACCCCAAGCGTATAGTTCATCGGTTTCTTTTACACCCAACGGCGTAATTTTACCGTTTTCATTAAGGAATGTGGCTCTGAGTTTCGCTTGAACATCAACTTCAAGATGACGAAAAATTTTATTCTCGACATAGGATACGGGATCGCGAATAACGGAAATGGCTTCTGAAATTTTATCGTCTGCTTCTTTTATCTTATTCAGAGAGTCTCTAAGATCTCTATCTTTTTTACTTTTACGCATATTCGCGTCATGTACGCACTTCAAGGCATCATCAAATGCGATCTTTAAACTACACATTCTCTGGGCATTCTCGCAATGGGGCCATGCCATTATATTTTGAACTACTTTATGTGAGATAAATCCACATTCAGCCCCCGTGGATATATTCGGAGGCGTTGTGCTCCTGCACTGTGATACCCTTTCGTATTCCTCCTTCAATTGCCGATGAGTAATTTTAAGATATTCTTGGCAGCTTTCAGCTGTTTCTGGCAATGGACGCTGAGCAATCATATCTTCTGAAGTATATGACTCGGCATTTCCCAACCCTGAAAACAGTGTAAATATCAGTGCCATGAGGAAATATTCTATAGAATTATTCATGATAATTGTCACATTTCGGTGGGCCATTGGTTTGTGCGTTTATAGCACATGAAGTTGGCTGCAGCAGCGCGATATGCGATATAACCATAGTTATTAACAATCGCAGCACAGAGTGCGCTAGACCTAATGCCATCGCATTCATTAATTGAAAGTGTACCTGATTTTATCTCTTTCTCAAACTGCTCAGCAGTTGTTCCAGAGCTATCTGTTTGAACTGCGGTTTGAATAGCTTCATGGAAAACTCTATCATGTTCTTGAGCTTGTTGTAGCAATTTTTGGATGGCTGCGTCGGGTGTAGTATTCATTTGATTGAATTTAATCATCTCTGTATGCATATCAGAGTTTTTACTATCTAGTATTGCACTCCTAGCTTCGCTGACTAGAGGCATTGGGTACTGATAAAGCCTATTACTTAAGTAAGCCAAATTTTTCTCACAGTTACCGCTACTAGCCATGTATTCTTCCGGTTTAAAATTACTAATATCGACTGGAGATATAGTGCCGGCTGAATTGTTTGTTTCATCACCTATATCGCTGCTCTGGTCATCCGTGGAGCCATCTTGTGGGTTCATTGCCGTAAATATTGCCATGGATTGGTTAGTGATATTTTGAGCTTGCACAATGTCTCCAGTTTCAGCGCCATATAGCCCTCCAAGCAAGCCGCTAACAACAGCACCAAGCATAGCAACAGTTCCGTCATCAGTCTCACTGCTATCTGCAGATTCACCACCAGTCGATGCGCATGATACAAGCAGTAATTGCATACTTATCACCCCAACTTTCAGTATGTTCATCTTGGCATCCTTACAGGTAGATGTGCATTCAACACTGAGCTTTCTATCATTAAATGTCACTTCGATTCAGTGTAGTTTGAGTGGCTGTTTTTTCAACTGACCTTGTATTAGTGTGAAAAGTAGATATTCTTAATTGTTTACACGTGGAGCCTCATATGGAGTCGTGAAATATGGGCAGCAAGCTGAAGGTTTTGGCTCTTCACGCTGCTGGGTGGGGCTTCTATATGGAAATTTCTTCGATCTTTATCGTGTGGCTGGGGTACTTGATATCCCTAGCTCAGTCGCATTTGAGCTGATGATATACCTCGTAACTTGCAATGTGTGGATTTGCAAAAAGAGACTTGATGTGTGTCGATTAAGTCTTGTTGGGCTCCGAACCAGATTTTCATAAAGGTGTTCTGCATCCATCCAGAAGCTCCACCAAGGCCAAAGAGGTTGCCGCAGCTCTCGAAGTCGGCCTCTCTTCAGCAACAGTTGACCAAGCTGGTCAAACTCATGCCTTCACCGCGGGGAGCTCGCTAATACAGGTGGTATAGCGGGGGCTGAGCTGCTCACGTTTCATCATCCATTCCGTAGTGTCTCGCCCCCTGGCGGCAAAGTAGATCTTTCCCCACCTTCCCTGATTGATTTGGTCAATCACCTTCATCAGCACCTCGCTACGGGGGTCCTGTTGCCGGTCAGCGAACAGATCTCCCTGGAGCATGCTGGACGGGGTAAAGTCAGCCAACATGACGCCTCCCTTCATATACCGGACATCATCCCGCCAGATCCTGCGCAGTAGTGGCTCAACCAGGGCCAGCAGGTCACGGGTGTCGGAAGTGTAGGTCTGCAGCTTGGTCGATATCTGGTTGCCGTAATAGGTTTCTCGCTCCGAGAAGGGGCTGCTTCTTATAAATAGGGTGACGTGACGGCACCGTTGCCCCTCGGCACGCAGCTTCTCGGCGGCCCGCTCCATGTAACCGGCCAGCGCCCCCCGCATGGGGCCAAACTCGGTGATGCGCTCACCGAAGCTCCTGCTGCAGATGATCTGCTGCTTGGCCTGGGCCAATTGCTCAAGCTCGGCACAAGGGATCCCCCGCAGTTCTTGCACGGTGCGCTCGACGACGACGCCATACTGACGGCGCAGGCTCTTGGGGTCGGCCGCCACCAGGTTAGCCACGGTGTTGATGCCCTGTTTGTTGAGCTTGGCGGTCAGCTTGCGCCCGATCCCCCAGACTTCTTCAACCGGGGTGATGGTCATCAGCTTGGCGCGGCGCCCCTCATCACGCAGGTCTACCACGCCGCCGGTGGCGGGCCACTTCTTGGCGGCGTAGTTCGCCAACTTGGCCAGGGTCTTGGTCGGTGCAATGCCCACCCCGACAGTGAGACCAGTCCACTGCAGCACCCGTTCGCGGATATGGCGGCCATAGGCCAGCAGGTCGCCAGCCCAAGATTCCCCAAGCTCGACGAACGCTTCATCAATGCTGTAGACCTCGACGGTTGGGGCCATGCTCTCCAGGGTCGTCATCACCCGGTTCGACATGTCGCCGTAGAGGGCGTAGTTGGAGCTGAACCAGATGCCGCCCTGCTCTTCATATACCTCGCGGATCTGGAAGTAGGGCACTCCCATCTTGACCCCCAACCTTTTGGCCTCTGCCGATCGGGCAACCACGCAGCCATCGTTGTTGGAGAGCACGACTATCGGCACCCCTCTGAGGTCGGGGCGAAACAAGCGCTCGCAGGAGGCATAGAAGTTGTTAACGTCGACCAGGGCAATGGCGGTTGGCATGGCTACCCTCGCCGGGTTTTGTGCAGGACGAAGGTGACGACGCCGAAGATATCCAGCTCTTGCCCTTCTTGCGGGTAGATCGGCGGAAAATCGGGGTTGCCTGGCAGCAGTGCGGGGACGGGCTGCACCTGCAACTTCTTGACGGTGAACTCGCCATCCAGGCAGGCCAGCACGATGTCGCCGTGGCGAGCTGTGATGGCGCGGTCGATGATCAGCATGTCGCCGTCATTGATGCCTTCCCCAATCATGCTGTGGCCGCTGGCCCGCACATAGAAGGTGGCCGCCGGGTGGGGGACGCAGTGTTGGTTGAGGTCGATGGTCTGTTCCACATAGTCCTGAGCCGGGGAGGGGAACCCGCAGGCGGCAGGGGTGAGGAACAGGGGGATCTCGATGAGAGGTGCATCGATAGCATGGGGAATCATGGTGATTTTCACTGTATGAACGTACAGTTATTCTATCCGAGGGATCCGGAAAGATCACTGGTCGGCGATCGGGTCTTGGCAAGGCAAGGGGGTTCGCGGCCAATTATGCTTGGCAGAGGCCGACCTGGTGAGTTTGGGCTCTCATACGATGGAGGGGCGGCGCATGTGCATCAACTACATCCCGACCACCAAGGCGGTGCTGGTGGAATACTTCGGGGTTGATGACCCTGGATACGACTGGAAGGAGGAGGTGTGGCAGGACTATCAGGCCCCGATCCTGATCCAGCGAGACGGACGGCGGCTGGCGCTGATCGCCAGCTATGGGATGGTGCCGAAGAGGACGGTGCAGCAAGGCAACAAGCACTACACCACGATGAACGCCAGGGCCGAGACGGTAGGGGAAAAGCCGACCTACCGCCGTGCCTGGCTGCAGGGGCATCTCTGCCTGGTGCCCATGACCGGCTTCTTCGAGCCCTGCTACGAGAGCGGCAAGGCCGAGCGCTGGCGGATCAGCATGGCCGACGGCACGCCCTTCGCGGTGGCCGGCATCTGGCGGGCATGGCAGGAGGAACAGGGCTACACCTTCAGCTTCTCCCAGCTCACCATCAATGCCGACACCCACCCACTGCTGCGGCGAATGCACAAGCCAGGGGATGAGAAGCGTCGCCTGGTCATCTTGCCGCCGGATGACTACGACGCCTGGCTGGGGTGCAATGACCCTGAACTGGCGCGAACCTATCTGGTGCAGCCGCTGACAGAGCAACTGACAGGGGTGCCGAAGCCACTTGTTTTCCAGGGCTGACGTTAGCCCAGTGTTAGACCTGACAAGAAATGAGCAAGGCTCGCATCACTGCGAGCCTTGCTGTATCTGATACCGAAAAGAGGAGCCGAGCCTGCAGCCTTCGCATTACGAGTACGGTGAGCACAAAGCGTAGCAGCAGGCAGATAGCAAGTTGGACCTGTTTTTAACAGATGGTGGAGGCGGCAGGAAACCTCTAAGGCCAAGTGCGGTGCTCTGTGGACGCTGATTACAAAGGGAGATAAAAGTGCAATACATGCATTGATAAAGACATCAGATAAAAAGAGAAGAAGGCAGGCAGCAAAAATTGCAAAGCCGTTCCGCTATCGAGGTGAGGACATTACGATGTGTACCAGCTTCGCCAGCAGTTGCTTTGCTACCCACACAGTTCTTTGTGTCAATGAGCTATCCCTACCGTGGGTTAACTACCAGCTTCCCAGCTTCCCCCTAAAAGCACCCATTAAAGCACCCCAAAACGCCAGATAAGCAAAAGGCGTAGCGGTTACTAACCTGCTACGCCTTGCTAGATGTGGTGGCCCCTGCCCGACTTGAACGGGCGACCAATCGATTATGAGTCGACTGCTCTAACCAACTGAGCTAAGGGGCCAGAATCTTGGTTTTGCGGCGTGGATTATAGGGGATGTGAGATAAGCCGTCCATAGGCAGATCAACCACTTGGCGAGTTTTTGTCCACTATTCCGCTAATCTTTTGCACCCAGGCTTCCGGATAAAACAAAGCCCCGCATGGCGGGGCTTTTGAGACAGGGCTCAGGCAGTGCCTCAGGACTATTCGTCCAGGAAGCTGCGCAGCACTTCCGAGCGGCTCGGGTGGCGCAGTTTACGCAGTGCCTTGGCTTCGATCTGACGAATACGCTCACGGGTGACGTCGAACTGCTTGCCCACTTCCTCGAGGGTGTGGTCAGTGTTCATGTCGATAC
>RCUQ01000380.1_pt1 | contig 20608 bp, 20 predicted proteins | sample 2166351 | NCBI WGS metagenome assembly RCUQ01 (sample SAMN09932597, study PRJNA488358) | compost metagenome | feature: garden; material: soil; isolation source: compost soil in acetonitrile-enriched culture | place: Germany: Experimental Botanical Garden Goettingen | collected 2016-01-27
GGCGTGAATCCAGCCGCTTGTCTCGCCAGTTAGTAGCCGTTTTGGCCGCTGACGCTGCCCAAACGGCATTACGAATGCCTATGTAGTTGACGAGGGCAATTCACGCTTCCGCCCGCGTGATTCCATAGGCAACCCTCGCGACTCTCAGTTTTTGAGGTATTTAGCGCGTTTTCACACAGCCTGGACCCAATATGGACATCGCTAAAGCGCGTTGAGAGTCGTGCCTCGATCGTAAAGGTTTCGAGCTATTGCGATACGTGTGGCAACGCATGAATGACATCCGCAGCCATCTTTTCAGCACAGGTCGGCAAGATATCCCATACCTGTCTGAGTCTCACTATTTGCCCTAAAGGCCCACCTTCCGCTTAAGTTCAGCCTCGGTCCAAACGCCGCTGAGAGGGCCGCCCGGCAAGCCTTCATTGGCTCGTGCCAGCGGGAACACCACCGGAGTAAATCCAGCGTCGCGCACCAACCGGGCACCCATTTCCCGGGCCTGGGCGTCGTCGGCGAAAAGGGGAATCGCCTTGTCTTTGCCAGACTGGTCTTTCATGGCGGCATAGCCGATGGCGTTGAACGCTCGCGCCAGGTGCACCCCTGGCAGATATTGCTGGTCTGCCAGGGCGACTCCCAGATCCAGCGCTTTGCGCCCGACGTCTGCGTCTCGTCCGCTGAATGGGTTGCTGGTGCTGAACACCACTTTGCCGTCCAGCTTGCCCTTCAGTTGTTCGGACAGTACCGGCATCGCGCCGTAAGGAACACTCAACACGATCACATCGCCCCATGCGGCGGCATCAGCGACGGAGCCCGCCTGGGCGTTGGGGCCGGCGGTCTTGACCAGATCCGTCAGCTCCTCAGGGTGGCGCGAAGAAAACATCACCGAATGCCCAGCCTTTACCCACAGCATGCCAAGCGTTCCGCCGACGTTGCCGGCGCCGATCACGCTGATCTTGAGGGTGTCCGCCATCGCTTGGCTGGTGCACAGGACCAGGCTGGCGACCATCAAAAAAAGGATTCTGGACATACGTTGCGCTCCTGCGTTGGAAAGCAAACTTGTATCCACGGTAGTAGGGCCTGGCGGGCTATCAAGTTATCCCGACAGGTCGCTATCGACCCAAACCGGTCAGTAGTGACAGTCAAACCTGCGCTTAGGCCCCATTTTGTGTCCGGGGCCGAACGGCCAATTGCGAGCGGGGCGTCAAGATCGCCAAGGCAACCGCCACGATGAAGAGCGCCGGCACGTCACCTGCCCAGTGTCCCATTTGCCCCGGCTGGGTGACCGCCTGGACGGCCATGATTGCTGCGTGTACGGCGCTGGACCACACGGTGAACCAGATTAGGCTCAGGTTGGCTAATGGATCACGTGCGGCCAGGATCAAGAACACGCCAAGTGTGGCGTAGATGCCAACGATCATCATCGGGTAGTCCGAGTGACTGACGTGCCAGGCCCAGCCGGACGGCCAGAACAACATAAGTGGGTAGAGAGCAAGGCACGCGAGGCCAGCCAATACCAGTACGACGCGCAAATACCTGAGGCGATCGACTACGGTCATGGCGAACTCCTCTTTGGGCATAACTCTGAATTGATCCCCAGTGGGATGACCACTTGAGGGGGTGATACATAATCGACGGAAAGCCTGATCTGCTCAATCAGCTCCAGCAGTAGATCAAGCATAGCTACTCATTTGCTATCCCTCCGTCCACTGGTTGCTTCTGGCCGATTGTTGCCTGACGCAACCGGTGGCACTTTTTTCCGGGCTGTAAATGACGTTCAACACTGCTCAAGCCTGACTCACTTCTTCCAGCGGCATCTGGAGCTTTCCGCTTTGCTTGAGCCACAACCCAAAGTCCCGCATCACGCTGACGACAGGTCTCAATCGGTCACCTTCGTCGGTCAGCTCATACTCCACTTTGACCGGAACTGTCGGGTAAACCGTGCGTTTCACCAAACCGACTTCCTCAAGTGCGCGCAGGTCGAGTGTCAACATTCGTTGCGAGATGCCCGGGACGTCGCGGCGCAGTTCGTTGAAACGCTTGGGGCCGTCGAGGAGATACGACACCAGCAGCAGACGCCATCGACCACCGAGCAGACGCATGGCTTCTTCCACGGAACAGCCCGTCACGTTCTTTTTCATGAAACTTTCCTCAGGGCATGGCAGGTATATTTTATGTACCTAGATGATAAAAAAGTGCCTTCTTCCATTTATATACCACGTCCCTAAGATGGTCCTTCAGCACTTTCCGGACGGAAGTGATGCAGCAGACCCCATTAGGAGATCGCGCGTGAAGCTTTACTACATCCCTGGCAGTTGTTCCCTTTCCCCTCATATCGTGATCAATGAACTGGGGCTTGATGTCGCGTTGCTCAAGGTCGATCACCGCGCACACACGGTGGACGGCACCATTGATTTTTACGATGTGAATCCCCTGGGTTACGTGCCAATTCTTGAACTGGACGATGGCACCCGCTTTCGGGAAGGCCCTGCGATTGTGCAGTACCTGGCTGACCAGAAGCCCGAGTCGGGATTGGCTCCGCCCAATGGCACGCTGGACCGCTATCGGTTGCATGAGTGGCTGAGTTTTTTGACGTCGGAGATTCACAAAGGGTTTATTCCACTGCTCTATGCGGGGCTGGCCGGCAAGTACCTGGACACGGCCAAACCGAAACTGGAAGCGCGCTATGCGTGGGTGGATAAACAACTCGAAGGCCGCCATTTTTTGCTCGGCGACACCTTCACTGTCGCCGATGCATATCTGTTTGCCCTTACGGGTTGGGGCCAAGCGGATTGGCTGACGTCTTACTACAAAGCAGGCATTCATTTCGACGGGCTGAAAAACCTTCAGGCGTGGTACAGCCGGGTGCTTCAGCGGCCGTCGGTGCAAAAGGCGCTACTGGCAGAAGGGTTGGCGTGACGTTGCGATTTTCGCGAGCAGGCTCGCTCCAACAGCTGGAGCGTTTAGCGGGTTTTAAACATTGTCGGACGCTGCTTGTTGGCTCCTTCATTCCAGCCAGGAGTTTCACTATGTTCAAAGTTACGCCAAACCCGCCGGACACCGATCCAGCATCCCCGTACAACGGCGAACCGGGTGCTGGATCAGATCGATCCGCCTGAGTAGAAACCGCTCAAACCCCAATCAATACTGCGCCCGCAGCGCCAGCGTCAGCGTGCGCGGGTCGCCGTAGAAATTGGTGCCCCACGATGCATCGACGCGGTCGTAATACTTGCGATCGAACAGGTTGTTGGCGGTCAGGGTCGTCGACAGGTTGTCGTTTATCTTGTAACCGACCTGGGCCGTGGCGATGCCGTAGCCGCTCTGTTCGAATTTGACTTCACGCTGGTAGTAAGTCTCGCTGACCACGCGCACGCCGCCACCAACGCTGAAGTCCTTGAGCGGGCCGTCGGTGAATTCGTACTTGGTCCACAGGTTGAAGTTGTGCTTGGGCGTGATGGTGCTGAAGGTCTTGCCTTTGTTGGCCTGGTCGCCGTCCAGGAACTTGGTGGAGGTGTAGGCGTAACCGGTGACGATGCTCCAGTTGTCGGTCAGGTTGCCGCTCAACTCGGTTTCCCAACCCTGGCTGCGTGCCTTGCCTTCGGTCATGTAGGCACCGGAGGTGTTGTCGTATTCGGCGCGGTTTTCATCGTAGATGCGAAAGGCGGCGATGCTGGCGTTCAGGCGACCGTCGTAGAATTCGCGCTTGAGGCCGATTTCGTATTGCTTGCCTTCGCGCGGGCCGACCGGCTCGCCGTTTGTGCCGATTTCGCTCTGCGGTTTGAACACGCCGGTGTAGCTGAAGTAGGTCGACAGTTCAGGGGTGATCTTGCCGATGATGGCGCCGTACGGCACGACCTTGCGGTTGATGCTGGTGTGGGCTTCGCCGAAGTTGTTGAAGAAGGCGTTGGCGTTTTTCGCGTCGCTTTCGTACCAGGTCACGCGGCTGCCGCCGATCACGTCGAGCCAGTCGGTGACGTTGAGCTTGGCGCGGGTATAGAGGCCGTACTGATCGGACTTGGACCAGTTGCCGTTGTTCTTCACGTAATCCTGTTTCGGGATGTCGATGCTGCCCGGATCGAAGACGTTGATCGGGAAATAGTCGCCGCCGCCGTAGGTGAAGTCTTTGTCTAGGTGCTGGTATTCGGAGCCCACGGTGAATTCATGGCTGCGACCAAGGGCTTCGAACGGTGTGGTGACGAAGCTGTCGGCGCCGATGGTTTTGATGTGCGTGTAGTAGTTGTAGGCCACGGCCCAGCTGTCGCCGGTGTCGGGGTCGACCGCGCCGTCGGCCCAGGTGAAGTTACGCTTGGGCGTCTCGGCATCGCGGTAGGTCAGGGTGGTCTTGAACTGGCCGCCGTTGTCGAGGGCGTGGTCGACTTCGGCGAAGGTTTCCCAGACTTTTTCGTTCAGTTCGTTCCACTTGGCATCGACGAAGGTCGAGCGCGGCACGTCCAGCAACTTGCCGTTGGCGTAGGCCGGCAAACCGAAGGCCGGGGTGGAATGGTTTTGCTGGTAAGCGCCGCCGACCGACAGGGTGGTGGACGGATCGAGGTCGAATTCCAGGCGACCGTAGACCATCGGGCGCTCGTTCTGGGCGTAGTCGACAAAGGATTTGTTGTTCTCGTACGCGGTGATGAAACGCCCGCGCACGGTGCCCGCATCATTCAGCGGCCCGGTGACGTCCACCGAGGAGCGGTAGTGGTCATACGAACCGGCGGCCAGTTCGCCGCCGAGGGCGAAGGTATTGAGGGCGCGCTTGCGCACCACGTTGATCGTACCGCCGGGTTCGCCGGCCCCTTGATACAGGCCCGATGGACCGCGCAACACTTCGACCCGATCGTACATCGCCAGATCGAACGCGGTGGCCATGTCGCCCTGGCCGGTGGGTTGCGAGACGCCGTCGACCTGCACCTGATCCACGAGGAAGCCGCGCATATAGACGTCATTGAGGCTGGAACCCGAGTTGTAGGTCTTGATCGTGACCCCGGTGACCTGGCGCATGGCGTCTTGCAGGCTGTTCATGTTCTGGTCGTCCATGCGCTGGCGCGTGACCACCGACACCGACTGCGGGATGTCCTTGAGCTTGATGTTGCCCTTGCCGATGCTGACTTCGTTGGTGGTGTAGGAATGGGTGTCTTCGGTGGTGACGCCCAATAGCTGGCTAGTGATTGAGGTAGCGCCGAGTTGCAAGGCGCCAGTGTTGGCCGAGCGCACGAGGGTGTAGCTGGCGTCGGCGCGCTGGGTCATTTCCAGGCCGGTGCCGTTCAACAGCCGGGTCAGTGCGTCAAGCGCCGAATAGCTGCCGGACAAACCGGGGCTTTGCAGGCCATCGGTGAGGGCCGGATCAAATGACAAGGCGATGCGGCTGTCGGCGGCGAAGCGCGATAGTGTCTGCCCCAACGGGCCTGCCGGAATCTGATAGCTGCGTGTATCGGTAATGGATGAGGGTTGTGCTGCCCACACCTGGGTGCAGGCACCGCCGATCATCAAGCTGAAGATCGCATGGCGAAAGGGCGGCGTGAGGCGTAAGGCGCGTTCAACGGGCATGTGAGAAGTGATCCTGTCGGCAAGAGAAACGGGGTGTGTCTTCCCTTGCCAGCCCAGCGCGAAAAAAGTATCACCTCTTTGCAAATATTTTTTTCGAGCAGGTCAGGCCGGTGACAGGGTCACCCAATACCCACCGAAGTGCGTCGTCACTTTTACCGGGTACGTCAGGGCCAGCATGCTCAGCGCACGACGGCTGTCGTCCAGTGGGAAAGCCCCGGAAATCCGGATTCGGGCAACGGCTGGATCGCAGCGCACGAGGCCATGGCGGTAGCGCGCCAGTTCCTTTGCAAATTCACCAAGCGACATACCGTCCGCCACCAGCATGCCTTGGGTCCAGGCAGTCAAGGCGCTGTCGGCGTGGGTCACCGGCCCGATCGCGGAGGCTGAAAATTCGGTTTGTTGGCCGGCAATCAGGATCACTGGCGTGGCCTGCTGCCGATGGTAAAGCTCGATTTGCACACGGCCGTCGAGCACCGCCAAGCGCGTGGTGTCGGCGTCTTCACGAACGCTGAAACGCGTGCCCAACGCCTGCATGATGCCTTGCTCGGTCGACACCCGGAACGGTCGGGAAGGCACCTGAATGTCCGGCGCGGTCTGCACCAGGATTTCGCCTTTGCGCACCCGGATCAGGCGCTGCGTCTGATCGAACATCACATCGATGGCAGTGTCGGTGTTGAGGGTCAGTTGACTGCCATCGGCGAGCGTCAGTTGACGGCGTTCGCCAATCGGCGAGTGATAGTCGGCGGTCCAGCCCTGACGCTGGTTCACTTGCCAGCCGAGCCAGGTGGCCGGCGCGATTGCCAACAACGCTGCCAGACGGGCGAGCATAGCCCGGCGTTGTGGGTTGGCCGGGCGATCCAGCGTCGGCATCGCCAATTCCGGGGGGAGGCCGCCGAGTTTGCCCAGCAAACTTTCGGCCCGCTGCCAGGCGTATTCACATTCGGCGCTGCTGGCTCGCCAGGCTTGCCATTGCGCGCGTTCTTGTTCGCTGAGTGAGCCTTCAGTCAGGCGCATCAGCCACTCGGCGGCCTCGTCCAGCACGGCCGGGCTGACCATTGAAGGGCGGCTCATTCGGGCATCAACGTCAGGCACTGCAAAAAGGCCTGTTTCATGTAGCGTTTGACGGTAATGAGCGAGATGTCGAGTTGCTCGGCGATGTCCTGGTATTTCATCGCGCCGATCTGCGACAGCAGGAACGCACGCTTGACCAGTGGCGGCAGGGTATCGAGCAGGGCGTCGACCTCGTGCAGGGTTTCCAGAATCAGAAAACGCAACTCAGGGGAGGGCGCCAGGGACTCCGGCATTTGCGCCAGAGCCGATAGATAGGCGCGTTCCAGCGCCTGACGCTGATACCAGTTCACCAGGATGCCTTTGGCGACACAGGTCAGATAGGCCCGTGGCTCGGCAATGTTCGGGAGCGGTTTGGCCGCCAGAATGCGCGTGAAAGTGTCGTGCAGCAGATCCGCCGCATCCACCCGATTACCCAGTTTTCGCTGCAACCAGGCGTACAACCAGCCTTGGTGGCCGACATACAGGGCTTCGACGCATTGCACATGCTGCTGGTCAGTGGCGGACAGAAAGTTGCTCATCGCATCATAATTTTTGCTAGTGAGAATTATTAGCAATTGTAAATGAGCGACAATCGAAGCGGCAAGGGCAACATTGCGTTGCCCGTGTCCAAAAAAATGGCCACTCCGGCGCGTTCATCGCCGAAGTGGCCAACCTACACGTCGCTATCTCACTTCAGGTCAAAACGGTCCAGGTTCATGACCTTGGTCCACGCCGCCACGAAGTCCTTCACCAACTTCTCCTGCCCGCCGGCGCTTGCATAGACTTCCGCCAATGCCCGCAGCTGCGAGTTGGAGCCGAAGACCAGGTCGACGCGCGTCGCGGTCCACTTCTGCTGGCCGGTTTTGCGGTCGCGACCGGTGAATTCTTCATTGGCCTCGGACACGGGTTTCCATTCGACGCCCATGTCCAGCAGGTTGGTGAAGAAGTCGTTGGTCAGCGCTTCCGGCCGGCTGGTGAAGACGCCGTGGGCGGTTTTGCCGACGTTGGTGTTGAGCACGCGCAGACCACCGATGAGCGCGGTCATTTCCGGTGCGGTGAGCGTCAGCAGCTGCGCCTTGTCGATCAACAACCTTTCGGCCGGAACGGTATAGCGGCCCTTGAGGTAGTTGCGGAAGCCGTCAGCGATGGGTTCAAGGAAACCGAAAGATTCGACGTCCGTTTGTTCCTGACTGGCGTCCATCCGCCCTGGCGTGAAAGGCACCGTGACGGTTTGCCCGGCGTTCTTCGCGGCCTGTTCGACACCGGCACAACCGGCCAGCACGATCAGGTCGGCCAGCGAGACTTTCTTGCCGCCGGCATTGAACTCCTTCTGAATGCCTTCGAGTTTGGTCAGCACGTTGCCCAGTTGCTCTGGCTGGTTGGATTGCCAGAATTTCTGTGGGGCCAGACGCAGACGACCACCGTTTGCACCGCCGCGTTTGTCGGAACCACGGAAAGTCGAAGCCGCCGCCCACGCTGTGGAAACAAGCTGCGAAACCGACAGGCCGGAAGCCAGCAATTTGCTTTTCAGCGCGGCGACATCACTGTCGTTGATCAGCGCATGATCGACCGCTGGAATAGGGTCTTGCCACAGCAGCACTTCGTTGGGCATTTCCGGGCCGAGGTAGCGCGAGAGCGGGCCCATGTCACGGTGGATCAGCTTGTACCAGGCGCGCGCAAAGGCGTCGGCCAGTTGCTCCGGGTTTTCCAGGAAGCGCCGCGAAATCGGCTCGTAGATCGGGTCGAAGCGCAACGCCAGGTCGGTGGTCAGCATGGTTGGATCACGACGTTTCGACGGATCGTGGGCATCGGGGATGATACCTGCGCCGGCACCGTTTTTTGGCTTCCATTGGTGGGCGCCCGCCGGGCTCTTGGTCAGCTCCCACTCGAAACCGAACACGTTCTCCAGGAAGTTGTTGCTCCATTTGGTCGGCGTCGTGGTCCAGGTGACTTCCAGGCCGCTGGTGATGGTGTCGGCGCCTTTACCGGTGCCGAATTTGTTTCTCCAGCCAAGACCCTGTTCTTCAAGACCGGCCGCTTCGGGCTCGGCCCCGACATTGTCCGCAGGGCCTGCGCCGTGGGTCTTGCCGAAGGCGTGACCACCGGCGATCAGTGCCACGGTTTCTTCGTCGTTCATGGCCATGCGGCCGAAGGTTTCGCGAATGTCCAGGCCGGCAGCGACCGGGTCCGGATTGGCTTCCGGGCCTTCCGGGTTCACATAGATCAGGCCCATTTGCACGGCGGCCAGCGGGTTTTCCAGATTGCGGCCGGGCTCGACGCGGGTGTCTTCGTTTTCCCCAGGCTCGGCAACGAGCGGACCTTCGCCAGGTTTCTGCATCGGTTCATCGTTTTTGCCGTAGCGGGTGTCACCGGCGAGCCATTTGCTTTCCGAGCCCCAGTACACGTCCTCGTCCGGTTCCCAGACGTCCGGACGACCACCGGAGTAGCCAAAGGTCTTGAAGCCCATGGACTCCAGCGCGACGTTACCGGTGAGCACGATCAGGTCGGCCCAGGAAATGTTGCGGCCGTATTTTTGCTTGATCGGCCACAGCAGCCGCCGAGCCTTGTCGAGGCTGACGTTGTCCGGCCAACTGTTGAGCGGAGCGAAGCGTTGCTGCCCGGAACCTGCGCCACCTCGACCGTCACCGGTACGGTAGGTGCCGGCGGCGTGCCAGGCCATGCGCACGAAGAGCGGGCCATAGTGGCCGAAGTCGGCGGGCCACCAGTCTTGGGAGTCGGTCATCAGTGCCGTCAGGTCGCGTTTGACCGCTGCAAAATCCAGGGCCTTGAACGCTTCGGCATAGTTGAAGCCCTCGTCCATGGGGTCGGACAGGGACGAGTGCTGGTGCAGGATTTTCAGATTAAGCTGGTTTGGCCACCAGTCGCGGTTTGTTGTGCCACCACCGGCGGCCTGGTGGAACGGGCATTTCGATTCAGTTGCCATGTGTGAGCTACCTTTGGTCGAGTTCATTCAGCGGTTCGGCCCGGTACGGGCTCGGGACAACGGTGAGTGAGATCCATGACACAGGCTGCGGGACCGGCAGGTCGATCAATTGATCGTTGTGGTCGCGTGGGTATTCTCGAGAGTGGCAAGGGAATTGCCAACACAGGGACTCACGGTACGCCCTGTCAGTTTCTGACTCATTCTTATCTCCTCATCAGGTCTGAACCGGCCAGAAAGCGCCGGCGCTAGATAAGGCTAGACCCCTATTGGGAAGTCAGCTAATAGTCGGAGTATTAGTTGCTGATAGGCGCAATCTCTCAGCGGAGCACGTGGCCATGAGCAATGTGCCACAATACCTCCATTCACCTCAGCATTATCAGGCGAACTCAATGGATGGCCCCGGATTTCGGCTCGAGCAGGAAAGCTTCATCGCCCAGCAGGTGCGCACCGACCGGTTGCATCAACTGTTTCGGCAATCGGTTTCTGCGGTTTTTGGCAGTTTCCTGGCGTTGGTCATGCTGTGCTGGCTGTGCTGGGAGCGTTTTGACCATGTTGTCATTGCCTGGTGGGTCGCCCTGCTGACGGGCTCGACGTTGTTGCGCATCCTGATGTTCGTGGCCTATTTCCACAGCCCGGACGAGGCGCGCACACCGCAACGCTGGGAACGCATCTATTTCGGCACGCTGGTGCTGTCCGCCGCCATTTGGGGTGGTGGCGCGCTGGCGGTCATGCCGGCCGACGATCTGCTGGCCCAGGCGCTGGTGATGCTGTTTACCGTAGGCATGTCCGTGAGCGCGGTGTCGTGCTATTCGGCTTATCGCTACATGACCGTGGTGTCCATCGCGCTGGTGTTGTTGCCCTGTACCTTCTGGCTGTTGTTCCAGTCGTCGACCCTGCAAGTCGGCATGGCCATGGCCGTTCTGGTGTTCGCCTCATTCGTGTGCAGCGCCACCCGCAAACTCTCCGATGCGCTGGAAACGGCCTTCCGCCTGACCCGTGAAATGGAACTGGCCCACAGCATTTCCACACGCGCCGCACAGACTGACGAACTGACCGGCCTGAAGAATCGCCGGGCGTTTTTCGAGCAAGCCCAGCGCCTCTACAACCATTGCCAGAACTATCAATTGCCGCTGTGTGCGGTGATGCTGGACATGGATCATTTCAAACACATCAACGACACCTACGGGCATCAGGTCGGTGATCAAGTGCTGCGTCAGATGGGCGTGGTCATCTGCCGGTCATTTCGCGAAACCGACGTCTACGGTCGACTGGGTGGCGAGGAGTTTGCCGTGTTGCTGCCGGACACCTCGCTTGAAGCCGCGCAAAACATCGCCGAAGAACTCGTCCACTCCATTTCCGGCCTGATGACCGGGCCTGTGCACTGCATAACCGCCAGCATCGGGGTGGCGTCCATGGAATCCAGTGAAAAGGATTTGCACAGTTTGATGAGCAACGCCGACAAGGCGCTGTATCGCGCCAAGGCCCGCGGGCGTAATCAAGTCGCGGTGTCCGAGTAAGCCTTCAACGCATCGAACGAAACGCCGTGCGCAATTCTTCGGTGAACAGTTGCGGCTGTTCCCAGGCTGCAAAATGGCCACCTATCTCTGCTTGGCGGAAGTAGACCAGATTGCGGTAGGCGCGCCGGGCCCAGCTCTCCGGCGGGCAGTAGACGTCTTGTGGAAATACGGTAATCGCCACCGGCAGTGAGATCTCGCTGGTCTTCTGGGCAGTGGATGACAGCGGGCTACGCCCTTTGTTTTCCCAGTACAAGCGGCCGGACGAAGCGCCGCTGTTGGTCAGCCAGTACAGGGTGATGTCGTCCAGCACTTGATCGCGGGTCGGCAACTGTTGCGGGTCTGCGCCGTAGGTCCATAGGGAAAAACCCGGATGCACCAACAGGAACGCGGCGAGGGCGACCGGGGAATCCGTCACGCCGTAGCCAATCGTTTGTGGTCGGGCAGCCATCATCGCGCTGTAGGCCAGGTTTCCCTGCTTGATCAGTTTGGCAACGGCATCGTAAGTCGCGCGTTCCTGCGGGGTGAAATCCGCCGGTGCGGGGCCTGCGACGGCCAGCGCGGCGCCTGCTTCGGGCGGGATCGTCGCCGGCAAATTGAGATGAATGCCGCGCAACCCCGGCGGCGCTTGCCGCGCCATCGCGCCGGTGATGGGGCCGCCCCAGTCGCCTCCTTGCGCGACGTATTGCTGGTAGCCGAGACGCTGCATCAACTGCGCCCAGACCTGCGCAACGCGATCCGGATCCCAACCGGTGCCACTCGGTTTGCCGGAAAAGCCGTAGCCGGGAATGGACGGAATCACCAGGTCGAAGGCATCTTCAGCCTTGCCGCCATGGGCGACCGGATCGGACAGTGGGCCGATGACCTGAACGAACTCGAACACCGAACCCGGCCAGCCGTGGGTCATGATCATCGGCAGGGCTTTGGGAGCAGGGGAGCGCACCCAGATGAAATGGATGTCGACGCCGTCAATGGTCGTCACGAACTGCGGCCATGCGTTGAGCTGCGTCTCGGCCTTGCGCCAGTCGTAGTCCGTGGCCCAGTAGCGCATCAACGCCTGCATCTGTGCCAGTTGCGCGCCTTGGGAGGTGTCGCCGACGGTTTCCTTGTCGGGCCAGCGGGTGGCCGAGATGCGTTGGCGCAGGTCGAGCAGATCCTGTTGCGCCACCGCGATCTTGAAGGGGCGGATGCTGTCGTCGGCGGACGCTGTATTTGCCGGGATGGATACGTAAAACAGGAGGCTGAAGACGACCGCAAACATGAGCTTCATCTTCATGACCTCTGCTGAGTGAGGGCGACGAAATCACCCGTAATCAGCATGGCATGTAGTCAGGAAACGGGCCTGCGCCACTGGTCGCAGTCAACTTGATCTATAGATTCACTATGGCTATGTTTGAATCTATAGATTCATAACGGGGTAAAGGACATGTCACTCGCCCTACAGGCGCAAACATTCACCAAGAACCAGTGCGTCACCGGCCTGCGCGCAGCCGTCGGCATCCTTGAGAAATGGGCGGCGTCCAGCGAGCAGGCCTGTCGCATCCTGCGCATTTCCCGCAGCACCTACACCCGCGCCCGCCAACGCGATCCCGAGTGGGCGGTGGCGCTGGATGCCGATCAGATGCAGCGCATCAGCTTCGTGCTGAACATCCATGCCACGTTGCGCCTGATTTTCGATAACCCGGAAAACGTCTACGGCTTCCCGTCGATGGCCAACGACAACGAGTTTTTCAATGGACGGACTCCGCTGGAGATCATGTCTCAGGGTGACATGATCGCTTTGTATGAGACGTTTCGGCGGATCGATGCGCTGCGGGGCGCGCAATGGTGAAGGTCAATCAGCTGCCGGTGTTTGCCGGTGAGCCGTTGCAGGCTTACCGCTTGGTCAATTCCAAGTTTCCGCCGATCGCGATGTTTGATGACGTGGCCGATGCGGACGAGTTCGAGGTGTTGTACGAGATCCAGGCGCTGACCAATCCGCGCTTGAAGAACGAACTAGGGCATCTTGAATTGATCGCCCGCAGCGAGATCCCGTTCGGCATTCCCGGTTGCTCTTACGCGACCGCGCCGTTCACCCACGTCAATCCGGCGGGCTCGCGCTTCAGCGATGGCAGTTTTGGCGTGTTGTACCTGGCCGACACCCTGGAAACGGCGTTGGCCGAGGTGCAGCATCATCAAACGCTGTATTGGTCGAAGGTGCACAACCTCAACTATGAGCGCTTTGTCTTCCGTGGGCTGTCCTGTTCTTTCGTGGATAAGGCGATGAAAGATGCGACGACCATTGCCATCACCGATCCGATCTACGACCCCGACGATTACGCCGATTCCCATCGTTTCGGCACGGCCATCAGAAAAGCGCGGTGCCCCGGTCTGCGCTATCACTCCGTGCGCCGGCAGGGCAGTCATTGCTGGGCATTGATGACCCCAAAACCTGTGCTGTCGATTATCCAGACCGCCCATTACGAGATGATCTGGAACCGGCAGATCACCAGCGTCAACCAGATCAGCGAAGCCTGATGGTCAGGCCTTGACCCAGCGTTGACGGCTCCAGCTGCTCAGCGAATCGACGGCGAACACCAGCACCAGCATGGCCAGGATCACCGTACTGGCTTGGGCTTCCTGGAACAGGCTGAGGCTGACATACAGCATCTGCCCCAAACCGCCGGCACCGACGAAACCGAGCACGCTGGCCATGCGGATATTGTTTTCCCAGCGGTACAGAATGTAGGCCAGCAGTTGTGGTAGCAGGTTGGGCAGGGTGCCGTAACAGAACGCCCACACGGCATTGCCGCCTTGCAGGCGGATGGCTTCGGCAGGTTCGGGCGGGGTGTTTTCCAGTGCTTCGGCGAACAGTCGGCCGAGCACGCCGGTGGTGTGCAGGGCCAACGCCAGGGTGCCGGCATTCGGGCCGAGCCCGGCGGCCAGCACCATCAGCGCCGCCCACACCAGTTCCGGAATCGCGCGCAGGGCATTGAGTATCAGGCGCGAGGCACTTTTGAACGGCCAGCCGAATCGACCCGCCGCCGGCAGCGCCAATATCAGACCGAACACCGCTGCGAGCAGGGTGCCCAGGGCAGACATGGCAATGGTCTCCACCGCACCATGGGCGATGGCCTGCAAATGGCCCGCGCTCAGGTCCGGGCTGAGAAAGCGCTGCGCATAAGCGCCCATCTGCTTCAGGTTATTGCTATCGCCCAGTGCGCCGAGGTCGATGCCCAGATAGCTGAACGACGCGACCACCGCAGCGCCGATGCACAGCAGCAGCGCCAGATTGATCAGGCGATTCATGCCAGCCTCCAGCGCAGCAGGCGACTGAGTTGATCGGCGAACAGCACCAGCACCAGGAACGTCAGCAACAGACTGGCCACTTCGCCGCCGGCAAACATGCGCAGCGACAGATCCATTTGCTGGCCCAGTCCGCCCGCGCCGACAAAGCCCATCACCACCGAAGCGCGGATCGCGCATTCCCAGCGATACACCGTGTACGACAGCAATTCGGCTGCGACATTGGGCAGGATTCCATAGCAAAACGCCGCGAGCCGACCGCTACCGGCTTGCATCAGCGCGTGGGCCGGACGTTGGTCGACCGACTCGAAAATCTCTGCGTAAACCTTGCCGAGCATGCCGCTGTAGGTAATGGCAATCGCCAGTACCCCGGCCGTCGGACCGAGGCCCACGGCGCGCACGAACAGCAGGGCCCAGACGATTTCCGGCACGCTGCGCAGGAATATCAATAAGCCGCGCACCGGCCAGCGCAATAGTCGGCCCCAGTAGCCGGGGCGACCGGCACGGGAAGCGGCAGACAGCGACAGCGCACGACTGGCCAGCAAACTGGCGGGCACTGCCAACAACAGCGCCAGGGTCATGCCCGCAGTGGCGATGGCCAGGGTTTGCAAGGTGGCTTGCCACAGCAGCGGGAGGAATTCTTCGCCATAGGCGGGCGGCCAGAAGGTCGCCACGAAACGGCCGATTTCGCTTTGACTGTCGCTCGCCAGCAGCACGCCAAGGTCCAGTTCACTGAAGTGGATGCCTGGCCACAACAGGGCAATGGCCAACAAGCTGAGCAGCAGACGCGGACGGGTGGCCGGGTCTCGGGAGTCGCGCGTCAGCATCGGGGGATCTGCACAACCAAGGGCGGCGAAGGCACGGGTGGAGACTGCAATTGCTCGTTGGCGTAGAGCTTGTCGAGCAGTTCGCGGTCGACTTCGCCGGCCGGCAGGTCGAACAGGATCTGCCCGTCACGCAGGCCGATGATGCGCGGAAAATGCACCAGCGCCAGGTCCACCGCATGCAGGCTGGCCACCAGCGTGACGTTATGTTCCTGGGCATGACGGCTCAGGACCGCCAGCGTGTGCTCGGCCAGCACCGGGTCCATCGCTGACACCGGTTCATCGGCCAGCAACACCTCGGGTGCCTGATACAGCACGCGGGCCACGCCAACGCGCTGAAGCTGACCGCCAGACAGTTGCTGGCATTGCGCGAACAATTTATCGCCCAGATCCAGCCGGGCCAGTGCCGCCCGCGCACCGGGAATGTCCACCGGATGCAGCAGGTTCAGCAGGCTCCGGCCCAGACTCCACTGGCCAAGCTTGCCGGCCAGCACCGCCGTGATCACACGCTGGCGTGGCGGCAGCGGCGGCGACTGATGCACCAGACCGATCCGCGCGCGCAGGCGTTGACGCTGGCGGGCAGACAGCTGCCAGGCTTTTTCGCCGAGCAATTGCAGGTCGCCGCTGCTCGGGCGCAACGCAGTGACCAGCACATTGAGCAAACTCGACTTGCCCGCACCGGACGGACCGATGATGGCGACCCGTTCGCCAGCAGCTATGTGCAGGTCAACATCACGCAACGCGTGCACGCCATTGGCGTGAGTGATGCTGACCCGGTTCAGTTGCAATGTCATTTGAGCAGGTCGGCAGCGCGCGCGGCTTCCTCGATGCCCTTGTAGTTTTCAGGCTTGGTTTCGATGAAGCGGCTGGCGGCTTGCAGATCCAGAATCTCCTTGTCCGAAGGCTTCGCCGGATCGAGCGCGAGGAAGGCGGCCTTGATCTTGTTGGCCAGCGCCGGGTCGAGCGTTCCACGCACGGTCCAGTTGTAGTCGAAGTAGGCCGGGGTGGTGGCGAACACCTTGACCTTATTGGTATCGACCTTGCCGGCGGCGACCAGTTTTTCCCAGACGCTGGCGTTCAGTACACCGGCATCGACCTTGCCGGCTTGGACCCAGGCGACGGTGGCGTCGTGGGCGCCGGAGTAACCGACGCGGCTGAACCAGGTTTCCGGCTTGATGCCGTCCTTGAGCATGAAATAACGCGGCATCAGGCTGCCCGACGTCGAGGACACAGAACCGAAGGCAAAGGTCTTGCCCTTGAGGTCGGCGAGGGATTTGACGTTCGGGTCGGCGGTGATGAATTTGCTGGTGAACTGCGCATCCTGCTCACGCTGTACCAGCGGAATCGCATTGCCGGTTTTAAGGCGTGCCTGCACGAAAGTGAAACCGCCGAGCCAGGCCATATCAATGCGGTCGGTGGCCAGCGCCTCGACCACGGCCGGGTAGTCGCTCACCGGCACGAACTCGACCTTCATGCCCAATTGCTGCTCAAGGTAGGCGCCCAGCGGCTTGAACTTGCGCAGCAGTTCGGTCGGCGCCTCATCGGGAATGGCGCTGACTTTCAGGGTGTCGGCGGCCTGTGCGAGCAAGGTGCAGGCGGACAGGGTCAAGCCGATGGCGAGTGCCAGGGTACGCTTGAGCATGGAAGTTCTCCGTTTCGTTTGCGCAAGATTGTCGATGCGCGCGTGCAAGCTCAATGCTGCCCGGCGCTCTGTGAGGGTAGACGAATTGGCGCGATTATAGGGGCTCTTCCAATCGCCTGCTGATTAACTCGCAGCCCACCACACCAGCGTCGGGTTTTTTTGAATCTACAATGAAGTGCAGCTGAAAAAACCGGGTATCACGCGAGTACGGAACCGCGAGGTGGGACGCATGCAAGGCACTGAACTGCAAAAGCGCGCACGTGTGCTCGATCCTGTCGATCGGGTGACGGAAGTGATCTTCGGTCTGCTCATGGCGATGACGTTCACCGGCACCATCAGCGTCGCCACGGGAGGTCAGGAAGCGGAACGCACGATGATGTACGCCGCGCTCGGCTGCAACCTCGCCTGGGGGCTCGCCGATGCGGTGATGTATTTGTTGCGAACCCTGATCGAGCGCACGCGCAATCGCTCATTGCTGGCCAGTTTGCGCAGCGGGACGGACGCGGCGGGGCAGGCGCTGATTGCCGAGGCACTGCCGCCGCGCCTCTCGGCAGCCGCCGGTGCCGAGGAACTGGAGGCGCTGCGTCGACGCCTGGTCGCGTTTGCCGGCACTTCGGTACAGCCGCGCCTGGGTTGGGACGATTTCATCGGCGCGCTCGGGGTTTTCCTGTTGGTCGTGCTCTCGACATTCCCGCTCGTGGTGCCATTCCTGTTGCTCGACGACACAGGGTTGGCCGTGCGTCTGTCGAACCTGGTCGGGCTTGGGGTGTTGTTCATTTCCGGCTGGATATTGGCGCGCTACGCCGGCGGAAAACCGTGGCAAGGCGGGGTCGCGCTGGCGGTGACCGGTGCGGTATTGATCACCGCGATCATCGCTCTTGGCGGGTAAGGATGGACTAGACTCATCCAGTTAATCGTCGGTGCCAATCGGTGAGGAATGGGCCATGGCAAAGGATAAAAAGAGCGCCTCCAAAGTTAATCCCGCTGGCAGCTTGAAGCTGTCGAACAAAGACTACCTTGAACAGTTGCGCCGACTGCACGTCGAGCTGGTCAAGTTGCAGGAGTGGGTGAAAAAGGAAGGCATCAAGATCTGTATCGTCTTCGAGGGTCGCGATGGCGCCGGCAAGGGCGGGACGATCAAGGCGATCACCGAACGCGTCAGCCCGCGTGTGTTTCGGGTAGTGGCGTTGCCAGCACCGACTGAACGCGAGAAGAGCCAGATGTACGTGCAGCGTTACCTGCCGCACTTGCCTGCCGCCGGCGAAGTGGTGATCTTCGACCGCAGTTGGTACAACCGCGCCGGTGTCGAGCGCGTGATGGGGTTCTGCAGCAAAGAGCAGGTGGTCACGTTCCTCAAGTCTGTGCCCCATGTGGAGCGCGCAATCGTTGACTCGGGCGTGATCCTGCTCAAGTACTGGCTGGAAGTCAGCCCTGATGAGCAGACTCGTCGACTGGAGGCGCGGATCAAGGATGGACGCAAAATCTGGAAGCTGACGCCCATGGACCTCAAGTCATACAGCCGCTGGTACGACTATTCCCGCGCCCGCGACGACATGTTCGAGGCGACCGACACCGATCACGGACCGTGGCTGGTGGCCAACTCCAACGATAAACGACGGGCCCGTCTCAACATCATTTCCGATTTGCTCAGCCGCATTCCGTACAAAGATGTGCCGCGTGAAAAGGTAGTGCTGCCCAAGCGGCAGAAGCCCGGCGGCTATCGCGAGCCGGATTATCCGCTCAGGCGCATTCCGGAAAAATTCTGACGGCACGCTCACGCGCAGCTGCCCTGCACAGCAAAGGGTCATGGTCCTATGAGCCAGTCGGATGCTTCGCCTCCCGTCCCGGAGCCGGGGCGGATTGCACGTCGCGATAGCGGCGAGGATCGCAAGCGCTGGAGCCGCTGGCTGCCGGGGCTGCGCACGCTGCGCGAGTACCAGATCGCCTGGTTGCGACACGACCTCGTGGCCGGGCTGGTGCTGACCACCATGCTGGTGCCGGTCGGTATTGCCTATGCGGTGGCATCGGGTGTGCCCGGCATCTATGGCCTCTACGCGACCATCGTGCCGCTACTCGCCTATGCGTTATTCGGGCCCAGCCGGATTCTGGTGTTGGGGCCGGATTCCTCGCTGGCAGCGGTGATTCTCGCAGTCGTCCTGCCACTCTCGGGTGGCGATCCGCAACGCGCCGTCGCCCTCGCGGGCATGATGGCGATTGTCTCGGGAGCGGTGTGCATTTTGGCCGGCATTGCGCGGCTGGGCTTTATCACCGAACTGCTGTCAAAACCGATCCGCTATGGCTATATGAACGGCATTGCGCTGACGGTATTGATCAGCCAGTTGCCGAAATTCTTCGGTTTTTCCATCGAGTCCGAGGGGCCGCTGAGAAACCTGTGGGCCATCGCCACGGCGGTGATGGAAGGCAAAACCAACTGGACGGCGTTCATGGTCGGCGCCGCCACGTTGGTCGTGATTCTGTTGCTCAAACCCCACAAACGCATACCGGGCATCCTGATCGCCGTGGCGGGTGCGACGGTCGCCGTGGGGCTGCTGGATCTGGCGGCGCGCGCCGGGGTGAAGGTGCTTGGCTCGCTGCCTCAAGGTTTGCCTGCGCTCGACATTCCCTGGATCACCACGGCCGATATCGTTCCGGTAGTCATCGGCGGTTGTGCCGTCGCACTGGTGTCGTTTGCCGACACCAGCGTGCTGTCGCGTGTCTATGCCGCGCGAACCCGCACTTATGTCGACCCGAACCAGGAAATGGTCGGGCTCGGCGTAGCAAACCTCGCGGCCGGTTTTTTTCAGGGGTTTCCCATCAGCAGCAGCTCATCACGCACCCCCGTGGCCGAGGCGGCAGGCGCCAAAACCCAATTGACCGGCATCGTCGGCGCGATTGCCGTCGCCTTGCTGTTGTTGGTGGCGCCGGACTTGCTGCAGGACCTGCCCAACAGCGCCCTGGCGGCGGTGGTGATCGCCTCCGCCATCGGCCTGATTGAGATCAGTGACCTACGACGCATTTATCGCATTCAGCGCTGGGAGTTCTGGCTGTCGATTGTCTGCACCGTCGGGGTGGCCGTGTTTGGCGCGATCGAGGGTATCGGCCTGGCCATCCTGATTGCGGTCATCGAATTCCTCTGGGATGGCTGGCGGCCTTACTCGGCGGTCTTGGGGCGTGCCGCGGGTGTGCAGGGCTACCATGACATCCAGCGTTATCCCGATGCGCGTCTTATCCCGGGCCTGGTTCTGTTTCGCTGGGATGCTTCGCTGTTTTTTGCCAACGCCGAACTGTTCCATGACCGCGTGCTGGACGCCGTGGCGGCATCACCAACGCCCGTGCGCTGGCTGGTGGTTGCGGCAGAACCCATCACCAGTGTGGACGTGACATCTGCCGACATGTTGGCCGAGCTGGATGAAACCTTGCAGGCGGCGGGTATCGAATTGTGCCTGGCCGAGATGAAAGACCCGGTCAAGGACAAGCTGAAGCGATTCGGGCTGTTCACGCGATTGGGCGAGGGCGCTTTTTTTCCGACACTGGGCGCGGCGGTCAGCAGCTACCTCACGTTGCATCCGGTGGATTGGGCTGACTCGGAGGACGTCGATCACTGAGCCGTGTCGCACAGGCTCAGTGATCGACCTTCAAGGTTGTCCGGGTCAATTTCCGGGTTTGTTCAAGGCCGCTTCAGCCGCCGCAATGGCAGCCTGACGCTTGACGATCATGTCGCCCACCGGCGGCCCCTGGAAGCGTCGCGCTTCAAAACCGAACCAGACGATGGCCGTCAGCACCAGGAAACCGATGGTGATGTACAGCGCCC
>RCUQ01000381.1_pt1 | contig 20606 bp, 19 predicted proteins | sample 2166351 | NCBI WGS metagenome assembly RCUQ01 (sample SAMN09932597, study PRJNA488358) | compost metagenome | feature: garden; material: soil; isolation source: compost soil in acetonitrile-enriched culture | place: Germany: Experimental Botanical Garden Goettingen | collected 2016-01-27
CTTCATCACTTATCAGCTATTTGAGGTTCCTTGGTCCTGCCTGCGTGGCCTTATCGGCGTTGAAACCGTGGAAGTATTCCAAGCCGTCCATAAGCCAGAAAAGGCCGACTCTCGCGACCAGTCGCGCTGGAGCCTTTCCAAAAACCTGGCTCTTGAACAATCAATTGCAAGGCCGTACCCGTCAGTTGATTTCTCGATTGCATCAAGGTGTCGCGACATTGAAAGTCGCCTGGCCCTGAATCGAATCAAGCCCGAACTCGAATCGTACCGCCTTGGCGATTCCACTGATCACATCATCCACCAGCCACCGTCCTTTGTCCGCGCTTGAGTCCAGCGCAGACGACAGTACCCCACTGGCTGGCACCCATTCAGTCCGCGCGGGGTACATGTCGTAAACCGGGAACTGCGCCGGTCCGTGATCAGGAATTTGGTCAAGGAATACCAACTGCGGGTAGTAATGCAGCATCATCGATGTTTCGATGACCGCTGCATGTTCCAGCGCAATCCCCGGAAAACCGTCCGGAAAGATTCTGTCGAGCGTCTGTGATTTCACGAACTCCCAGTGTTCGAGGCGCATGACCTCCAGTCCGGCATTCGGACCGATATCGCGCATGGCCAGTTCAATACCCTCAGTGACAAACCACTGGTTTTCGTAATGACCGATCACCAGCACCAGGCGCGTCACGCCATGACGATGAAACTCGCGTACGGCATCCCTTACCATGGCGATCAGCGTGGCCCCATCCACGCTGGTTGTTCCGCAGAAGTGCTGCCCTCCTCCACATTTCGGCTGAGATTTATAGCCGTAGGAAAGCGCTGGGGCGACGATGCCGTCGATTTCCCTGGCGACATCTTCACTGATCGCACTGGCCAGCAAAGCATCGGTGCCCAAAGGCAAATGAGGCCCGTGCTGTTCGGTCGCACCGATAGGCAGGAAGACCACCGAGCCCGATTGCACGCGGTGCTCATAGTCGACCCAACTGATGTTATCCATCCTTACGTTGTTCATGGCTGCACTCCCATTTCGATTGGTCATAGCGAACGCCCCGGCACCAGATCGGCGCCAAGACGTTTGCGCGTTGTCTTACGCTTGCGCCGGGTACCACGCTTCGGGCTCCGGGTAGTCCCAGTCCGAAGGAAATGCATAGGTTTCAAATACGGTGGTGGTATCGGCCTCGGTGCCGAAGAACGCGAAATGATTCACTCCCATCCATGACCCGGACTGCACGCATTTGAAGCCGCGTCGCGTCAGCTCCGTAATGCGATCCTCAAACGGAATGTTGTTGCAGTCGTAGGCAACGTGCTGGATGCCTTCGCCATGTTTCTCCAGGAAGTCGGCAAAGATGGTCGGACCGGAGACCGGCTCCATCAACTCCCAGACCATGTTGCCGGACTGTGCGAAGCAGACTTTAAGAACAAACTCGGCCGGTTCGCCATGGTAAGTCTGGTTTTCAGTGTTTTCCGGGCTGAAGGTGTACACCCGCCACGGGCCGATCCCCAGCTTGAGCAAGCCATCCATTGTGCGCTTGTGATCACGCGTAACGATCGCAATCTCCACAACATTACCCAGGAATGCATCGACCTCGGTTCCAGCATTCAATGCTTTCAGCACATTAGTTTGTTCAAGATGGGACATACGCAGTTTCCTTTTTAATCGTTTAATGATTGAACACACTGAGTTTACTTAGCCAGCACCGAAGAGCTGACAACTTCCGTACGCCGTGAACGATGCAATAAATAGTAGATCCCCCCTCCCACACCAAACCCTGCCAGCCAGGACAAATCAATTCCGCCCAATGCCATTGCGAGCGGGCCTTGCAGTGATTTAATTGTCCCGACCTGAAATAACCAGGCTGCAAGTATTCCCACTGCAAGTGCAAATATGCCTCTCCAGTTCACATCAGCGCATGCACTTTGGGAGTGGTGGCAATACAGCGATTTCAAATCGACCTGACCACGGCGAATCAGGAAAAAATCAACCAGCGTGATACCAGCCCAAGGACTGATCCACACCACGAAGAACACCATCAGGTTTTCAAAGGCATGTACAAACTCGCCCGATTGCAGAAACAGGTAGAGCATGAACAGCGCAACCACGCCCGAGACCATCGAAACCGCCCAGCGTGGAACACGCAGATCCAGAGACAACGTCGCCAGCGCTGCGGAATAAATGACCACGATGTTGGTGGCTACCGGGCCATGCAACAGCACAAGCAGAACCGGCAGCGCCATTGTGCCGAACACCGCGATGATCAATTGTGCAGGATCCGAACCTCCGCCCGCGGAAGCAATGGTAGCGCCCAGAAAGGCCAGCCATACAGTGGGCAGGAACATGCCCAGGAACGTCGACCGAAACACCTGGCCGTCAGACAGTTTGCTCTGGGTGAAGCGGGTGTAATCAGAGGCGTATACCAGCCATGAAATGCCCCAACCGATCCCGATCGCCGTCATCAGGCTGCTCATGGCCGACAGCTTGCCGAAGCCCTCGGTGGTGGATGCCTGCCACTGGATATCCACATGGGTGAAGGCCAGCACGGTCATTACTACCATGATCAACAGAATCACCGGCATGGTGTAGCGCTCGAAGCACTTGATGGCGTTAAAGCCCCATGCCGCAATGCCGACCTGAAGAATCATGACCGCCAAAGCGATCCCGTACTTGAGTTCCATGCCACCGCTGATACCGATTTTTTCCAGGGCTGCCACTGCAAGATCAAGAACGATCCAGGTGTTGGTGGCCACCCAGCCCATAGGCATCAGCACTTGCATGATGGTGGGGAGGTAGGCACCGCGCCGGCCAAACGCCAACCGGGAAAGCACCATTTGCGGTACGCCCGTGCGGTGTCCCATGATGCAGATGCCGCCGAACAGAGCCGCGCCCAACAGGTTGCCGACGACAATCACCAGCAGGGTTTCCCACAGGCTCAAACCCAGCTGGATACCGATTGCACCGAGCACCCAGTTGATAGGCGCGACATTAGCCCCGGCCCAGATCCAGAACTGGTCCAGCGGCGTTGAAGTGCGATGGCTATCGGGCACGGGCTCAATGCCCAGCGCATCATAATTGGCCTCGTTGATTACGCTTTTTTCAGAATTGCGACGGGTTGACATTATTATTTTCCTCGCTGACCGGCGACCACGTGAATCGCCCCGAGCCATTAAAGCGAGGTCTGTTCTTTTACGTAATTGATAATAACTAAAAGACCCTTTAGCAAAATTACCGCATTAAGTTTTACTCAATTGCCCCCGCGAACAGTCAGTCCATCCTCCTTTTAAAAATCGAAGTTGACATCCACGCCCACAAATAAAACTCGCTTATTGAGTTTTATTTAACGCACCTAAAATTAATGTCAATAGCCTCACCCTCGATGGTCGTGGCCAACTTGTTGCAGCCATTGAGGTAATTCCGCCTCAGGTTCAAAGGAAGTTTCACATGACCACCCTTCTTCATATCGATGCTAGCGCACGATCCGATCGTTCCCTGAGCCGCAAACTGTCCCAGGCATTTGTCGAGGCTTGGGTTGATCGCGATGACAAGACGCAAGTCATTGTCCGTGACGTTGGGCACAACCCTCCACCGTTCGTGACGGAGGCATGGATTGCCGCAGTTTTTACTCCCGAAGAGCACATGACGCCGGAAAAACGCGAAGAGATCCGCCTCTCGGATGAGTTGATCGATGAGATCGATCGCGCCGACGTCATCATCATGGGTACGCCGATGTACAACTACGGAATGCCGGCAGCCCTCAAGTCCTGGTTCGACAAAGTCATTCGCATTGGCAAGACCTTCACCTTTGATCTTGACCGCGGCGACTACCCACTGGAGCCGATCATGAACGGCAAGAAGCTGGTCATTTTATCTTCCCGGGGTGAATTCGGATTTGGCCCGGGAGGTGTGCGCGAAGCGATGAACCACCTCGACACTCACATCCAGACCTGTGCTCACTACCTGGGCGTGAACGAAACCCACGTCATCTCCATCGACTATCAGGAATTTGGCGACGCCCGCCACGAAGCCTCCATCGCCGATGCGTTCGATGCAATTCCGGTGCTGGTCAGGCAGTTGGTTGAAGATCGCCAACGTCAGCTTTTGCCGGCCTGATTGCCAGGTACCGCCGTCAAAATGGGAGAAACCATGATCACGATGATGCAAACCGCTGAACGATTGAGACAAGGCCTGACGACACCCGATAAGTTGATCGAGTCGGCCTTGGCGGCGATCAAAAACTCGGCGTACGTGTTCATTGATGTGCTTGAACAGCGCGCTTTCAATGATGCGAAAGCGTCGACCAGGCGTTGGCGTCAAGGGGCTCCCTTGAGCCCTTTTGACGGGATTCCCTATGCGGTCAAGGATCTGCTGGATGTCGTCGGTAGTCGAACAACCGCCGGCTCCATCACCCGGATCGACGCTCCGATGGCGGTCGAGGATGCGGAGGTGATCGCAGCCCTCGCCGCACTCGGTATGATCCCGCTGGGTAAAACCAACCTCACGGAATTTGCTTACTCCGGGCTTGGCCTGAATCCGCATTTCGGAACACCGACCTGCGATGTCGCGGTCAGCGAGAGCCGCGTTCCTGGCGGGTCTTCTTCGGGCTCGGCCATCGCTGTTCAACGAGGTATCGTCACCTGCGCCATCGGAACCGACACTGCCGGTTCGATCCGCATTCCGGCGGCATTCAATGGATTGGTCGGGTACAAGGCTTCTACGAGTCGTTACAGCATGAAAGGCCTTCACCCACTCGCCATTACGCTGGATAGCCTGGGCCCTTTCGCCCATACCGTGGCGGATTGCGTTGCACTGGATACGGCGATGCGAGGCTTCAAAGACGTGGCCATCGAGGCTGCCAACCTTTCAAGCCTTCGCTTTGTGGTCGACGACGGTGTGATGTCTGACCCGGCGTTACAGCCAGTGGTCCAGCACAACCTTGTTTCGATGATGGAGCGGCTTCGTGCAGCCGGTGCACAGGTTGAGCGTCGGCCGGTTCTCGCGGTTGCCCGCACCAGAGAACTCATTGCCCGCGAGGGCTGGCTGGGTGCGATAGAAGCCTGGCGCCTGCTGGGAGCGATAGTCGAAGGTCCGCAGGGGCATCAGATGGACAGGCGCGTGCGCCATCGTCTGCGCACGGCCAAGGAGGTCGATCCAGCGAGCGAAGCCAGGATCCGCCATCTGCGCACGGAGCTGATGGCGGCCATGGAGCGTGAGCTCGATGGCGCTATTCTGGTCATGCCGACGGTCAAGCACGTCGCCCCGCCGATGGCGCCACTTTCGAATGACGACGAACTGTTTGCGAGCGTCAATCTCGAGACCTTGTCACTCACCATGATTGGCAGCCTGCTGGATATGCCGGGTGTGGCAATCCCGTCCGGCAAGGACAGCATTGGCCTTGCAACGTCGACTTTATTTTCGACGACCCAAGGCCGCGACGATCAACTGCTCAGTGCGTGCCTGGCTATAGAAACGCGCCTTTGTGACTAATGCCTATCAGTCACGCCATGGCGCTAACTCAGGAAGTGACAGCCAACGGTTGTCCTGCCAGATCATTCAGGGCATTTTCCCTGAATGATTTGGCTTCGCTCAGGAGCCAGTTTCTGAACAACGAAAGGCTGCGGCGCGCACTGCAGTGGTGGTCTTCTATAAGGTGGTAGGTGAAACCAGGCAAACTCGGACCTTGCAGTCGATGCATCTGTCCAGAACGAAGCTCATGGTCAATCAATACATTGCTGCACAACAGCGGCCCAATCCCGCGCTCAACCGCATGTAGCGCCAGGGTTTCCTCGCTGTACCAGGAGATACGAAATTCCCACGATGAATCGTGCTCCACCTGAGCCAGCCAAGCTGACCACGAGGGCGCTTCGAGCGATTGATTCTTCCATTTGAACGCCAGCAGCGAGCGATTATGAAAATCGTTGATCGTTGCAGTACGGTTGGCCGGACAGATACTTTTGTCCGCGACCGCGATGTATCGATCCTCGAACAGCACCGGCCCCATCGCATGGGCATCGAATGGGCCATAACGAATCGCCAGATCGACAGTCTCGGAACGCAGGTCCACGACTTTCTCCGAGGCATGGATGGACACTACTATGTTTGGATAGATCGAGTTGAACTTCGTCAGTCGCGGCATCAACCATCGCTCCGCGAACGCGCGCGTGGTGGACAACTGAATGGCATCCCCCTCCTTTGGCGAACCGATCAAGGCAAACGCTTGGGCAATTTGGTCAAAACCGTCTCGTAACAGCGGGTAGATCGCTTTTCCGGCGGACGTGAGGGTGACCGTACGGCCCCTTTCCAGAAGTTTTTGCCCCAGCCCGTCCTCCAGTTGTCGGACCTGATGGCTTACCGCCGCGACCGTGACAGAAAGCTCATTGGCAGCCGCGGAAAAACTCTGGTGACGTGCTACCGCCTCAAACACTCGCACAGAATTGAGTGGGGGGATTTTGCGCATGGTTTTCTCCGGACACCTGACTGTGTGCTGGCAACGGGTTCAGTGTCCCGCCGGCAGACATCGCCCGCCAGCATGTTTTTTTGAGATCAGTTGACGCTGTAGTGAACATCCTGAGGCTGCATGCCATTAACCGCCGTAATGTCCTGAGGACAGGCAGAGAGGACCACAATAGCGTCCATTTCAGCTTTAAGGCAGACGTACTGCCCAGGTTCACTAACTGGCGCGGCGAATTCGATGCATCCGTCCTGATGAACCGGAACGTTCATAAAGAGATTCAAGGGGCTAGGTGTTTCGTGGACCTTGAGGCCGAGGTTTTCCAAGGCTAGAAAAAGGTTTTCATTGCAACTGTCGTGATGGCCGACAACCCCCAGTTGCACGTAACGGGTCGGGTCACACGCGGCGACCAGCGTGTCGTGCACACCGGGAGTGGTGTCCTCGGTGAGCGTGAGGATTTTCTGTCGTTTGTTGGTGAGGAAGCTGTCACCCTCGCTTGGGTTAAGCTTCAACCAGAACGCACGGCTGTGCTCCATCGACATAGCTTCGGCGAGGTCTGCCGGGTTAAAGGCCCAAGTGTCCACAACCTGCTTGCCATGGGTGTTTATGAGTTTGATGGATTGCCCCTGTTTCAACCGGATCGCTACGCCCCGTCGTGCAGGCAGACGGGTCAGTTTACCGGGTTGGATCGACATCACTGCGTTCATGCCTTTGTTCTCCTCTTTTCAGGCTGATGGCCGGCGTACCGGGTATCTGAATTCAAGGAAAACACAGCACAACTCTTCAAACCAATAATATAAAGTGGCCTCGGTATAAGCTAAATCTATAGGGTATCCCATGCGAATCCGGCAGCTCGAGTGCTTCAGAACTTTGATGATCCACGGCACGATGACCCGAGCGGCAGAGCTGTTGAGTATTTCCCAGCCCGCCATTAGCAGCACCATCGCCAATCTGGAGCATGAGACGGGCTTGAAGCTGTTCGTGCGCAAAGGTGGTCGGCTGCAACCTACGCCGGAAGCACGGCTGTTTTTCGTTGAAGCTGAACGGGCGCTGGAGGCGGTGGAAAAAACCAATCGGGTCGCCAAGGAAATCCGAACGGGAAAACGAGGCCATCTGGCGATCGCCGCCTACGCCAGTATCTCGATCAACCTGTTGCCACGGGTGATGGCCGGGTTCGCGAAAGAGCGTCCGGGGCTTGAGCTGAAAATCATTACCCGAAACTCTCAGTCTGTCCGTGAGCTAATGAACACGCAGCAATTCGACCTGGCCATTGCCGAGTTGCCCCTCGACTACCCCACCTCCAGCATGGAAGTGATCTCGTATGAATGTCAGTGCATGGTGCCGCTCGGCCATCCCCTCGCTCAACTGGAGGTGATCACCCCGTCGGATCTGGATGGCGTACCCTTCGTTTCACTGTTCAAGGGCGACCCTATCTACCAACAGTTGGCCATGGCTTTTTCGGCGCACGGGTCAGCCTGGAACGTGGTGGCCGAGACTGAATTCTTCTCGACGGCATGCGAATTGGTTTACGCTGGCATGGGTGTCGGGATCGTCGACCCGGTGGTCAGCCGGCCCTTCACCAAAAATTTGGTTCTCAAGCCCTTCTCGCCAGCGATCAGATACGAAATTGCACTGTTGCTTCCCACGCAGGAAGAGCCCTCGCAACTGGCACGAGAATTTGCCCATTTCCTCAAGCAACACCTTTAACGATGCTGCCGATGGTTGAAAATTGGCCATAACCGAGCCGGGCGAGTGGCCGGATTCTGGAGAGGTCGATACGTCCGTCAGTGAGGCAGGCATCATTGATATGAACGCCGACCACCCGCCCGATGATCAGCAGATTTTCCTCTAGCTCCGATGGAAGCTCGACGGCTTCTAACAACACGCACTCAATGTGTATTGGCGATGCTTTGACTCGTGGAGGCTTCACCAATGAGGACGCTTCGAACTCCAGTCCCGCCCGTTCAAACTCATTGATTTCGGGCCGCTCCACATCACTGGTCGTCCGGACCTGAACACGCAGATCAAAGCTGGCCATGTTGCAGACGAATTCTCCGGTTTCAAGGACGTTTCTGGCGGTGTCTTTAGCACCGTGTCCATGACGGCCATTGGAGCCGAACACCACAATCGGCGGGTTCTGCGACAGCGCATTGAAGAAGCTGTAAGGCGCGAGATTCGGTACCCCGTTTTTACCGAGTGTGGAAATCCATCCGACAGGTCTGGGGACCACGCAACTCATCCAATGTTGGTTGATCTCTTCATCATTACGGCCAACTACAAGAAACATGAAATACCCTCCCGAGTTCAGTGATAGCGGGAGTGGAACACCATTGCCGGTCAATAAATAATATTGAATCTTGCACTGACTATAAGTGAATCTTATACAACCATAGATGGATGGGCGTTGCCTATTAATCTGGCGCTGGAAACGCTCGGTACCAATCGATACTCCTCCGCTGTAAGCATCCGGTGACACATCACCTCATTTCCCAAGGCCGGAAGGTTTGCTTACCATCATCTTACATCCATGGCACAGACCTCGAAGCGAATGGGCCGACGGTAACTTCCTGTTCCGGGTGCTGCCGAAAGCAGACCTTGACGAACGTCCGCTTTGGGTTGTGGATTCAACCGGTCACGACAGGCAGTAATCGGCCAAAAGCTGTCTGTCGATTCCGCCGAATAAAACACAGGCGATCTGCTTCTTATTGCCGCTCAATGCGGTCCACAGAAACGTGGGTGATACAGATATCCAGTTCGAAGCCTGTATCGAGCGCTTTTTTGGAGCACTTTGATAAGTCAAAGCGCCTCTTTACTCTGGTCTTTCAGCTTCTGCGTAGCCTCCTCTTTCTCCTTCTTAGCTTCCATGATCAATTGGTAGGCAATGTAGTACTTGTAGATATTGCTAACGTAGGTAACCGTCTCCGCACCGATCTTCTCGGCGGCAACATACTCAACGTTGTGAAACCAGACGTTCGGATCGAGTCCACGCAGGGCGGCTTCTTTACGAAGTTTGGAAATCCTGCCCGCACCTGCATTGTAGGAAGCGAAGGCGAACAGGGCCTTGTCCAAGTTGGTCATGGGCTCCTTGCCATAGTACTGGTCGATCATCCAACGCATATACTTGATCCCGGCATTAATGTTTGGTTCGACTTCAGCAATGTTGCCGACGCCAAGTTCCTTGCCGGTGGCGGGCATGACCTGCATGACACCAATGGCGCCCACCTTGCTCTTGGCTGCCTGATTCAGTTGAGACTCCTGGTATCCCTGGGCTGCCATCAGTAACCAGTCCACAGAGTATTTGTCCCCGTACCGCTGGAAGTACTGAATCAATGCGATAAATTTCTTGCGTTCGGACTCGGCGGTGGAGGCCTTCACATATTTTTCGTTGATCAAATAACGGGTCAGAAGCATGTTCCCGGTGGTAGTCCCTTGGCCGTGGCGAGCAATGAAACCATTGACAGCAGCCTGGAGCTGCGGACTGCCCTTGCGGATCGCCCAGGCGATTTCGCCGCCGGTGCGTAAGGTGATCTCATCATGCACCGTGATATTCGGGAAGACCTTCTTCCAGAAAACCGCCTTGTGCTTATCCACGACGATCAAAGGAATCATGCCGGCGCTCAGCATCTCTATCAGGTCCTCATCCTCCAAAGCTTCCGGTGCCTCCTTGAGGATTACCGCAGGTTTGTTCTCGCTGACGAAGCGCTGATTGAGGGCTATCAGGCTCTCGTAATAACTGGAGGACTTGCGAACGAAGACTACCTGTCCCGCTAACTCGTCCACGTTGGCCACTGCGGGCGAGTCGGGACCGGATACCACTACCTCGCTGACGTTGCGATAAACAGGCGAGGAAAAATCGACTAGGTTCTTGCGCGCCTCGATCACAGTTAGGTTAGACGCCGCAATATCGCCCTTGCCGGCAATCAACGCCGGCAGCAGTTCATCCCGAGCGACAGGAATGAACACCACACGCACTTTCAGAGCCTTGTGTTTCAGTTTTTTATCCTTGGCCAGTTCCTTGTTCAGATCCTCCTCGAATACGCGAAAAGCGTCGTAAGTCAGACCGCGCTGGACACCCCTATCGACAAAATAGAAAGTTTTGCTGTAGACCGACAAGACGCGAATGACCCGTCGTTCGATCATCCCGTCGAGATCACCAGTCCACGGCTTCGCGATCTCGATCGAGATGGTGAGTTGCTCGCGTTGCGGTGTCTGAGGGGACGACTTTGTCTCGACTGCGGCATAGATCTGGCCAGCGAAAAACGTGAGCGCCGCAACGGTGTAGATGATCGGAGCTAAGCGTGCAAAAAGACGACCTGAACGGTGTATTACCAGATCGCGCGCGCCCAACATGGTCAGTGCTCCACAAGTTGTTTTCGCCTAACTTGTTCCAACTGCTCCGTCCCTAAGTTCAGCCGTGCCAAGATGGCCAAGACCATTCATCCAGAAGAACACAGCAAAGCTTAGTTCAGTGATGACAGCCGTTCCATGCCTGGTTGCCGGATGCTTGATCTGGAGGTCGCGCCATAGCAGAACGATTCAGAGATGCTATCGTTCCAACAATCGCAAGCGATCAGAATGCATAGAGAGTGACTGATCGACGTCAAAAAACCAGTCGCTTCGAAGCAGCCGACACCTGTAGACGATCGTTGAATCGACGCCACGGGCAATCGGATCGAACACTTTTCGAGTGATGCATGACTATGAAAATCACCAGTCTGGTTGTCGCGCTGCTTGTACTGATACAAGGCTTACAAGGCTGCACCATGACGCCGCCTCGCCTACCCGCGGTGCCGTCCGAATTGACGGCGAGAGCGCAGATTCCGGGAATGACCGGGGTGCGTTATGTCGGTGGCGGAGACATGACAGAGCTGAACCGAGTTGCGCTAGAAGCGCTGCAGCGGGAACAGGCTTACCTCGTGAAGCTGGGGCACAAGGGCCCCATGCCGCCAGTGACATATCTGGCAATTTCGGGCGGTGGAGACAATGGCGCGTTCACCGCGGGGTTGTTGAATGGCTGGACGGTTACAGGAAAGCGCCCTGAATTCAAACTCGTTACCGGAATCAGCACGGGCGCACTGATTGCGCCTTTCGCCTTTCTCGGGCCGAAGTATGACGCAACGCTGAAGCGGGTCTATACCACTCTATCGCCCAAAGACGTCATTGCACCGCGCAGCTTTATCTCAGGCGTTTTGAGCGACGCAATGTCGGACAATGCGCCGCTGTTGAAGCTGACGCGCCAATCAGTGACCGAGGACATGCTCAAGGAGGTCGCCGCCGAGTACGCGAAGGGCCGCTTTCTGTTGGTCGCTACCGCAGACCTCGATGCGCGTCGCCCCATTATCTGGGACATGGGAAAAATCGCGACCTATGGTGGTCCTGAGGCATTGGACCTTTTCGTGAAAATCATGATCGCTTCCGCCTCTATTCCAGGAGGATTTCCGCCGATGATGATCGATGTGGAAGTCGACGGTAAACCCTATCAGGAAATGCACGTCGACGGCGGCATCATGGCGCAGGTATTCGCTTACCCGGCCGGGATCCGTATCAACGAGGAAGCTGCAAAAGCGGGAGTCACCCGCGAGCGTAAACTCTACGTGATACGCAACGCGCGACTCGATCCGGACTGGGCGCAGGTCGAGCGCAGCACGATGAGCATCGCTGGGCGCTCGATCGCCTCGTTGATCCACAGCCAGGGCATCGGCGACCTCTACCGGATCTACGCCACCACCCAGCGCGACGGTGTGGACTTCAATCTTGGGTTCATACCGGCGAGTTTCAACTTCCCCCACAAGGAAGAGTTCGACAACGAGTACATGCGCAAGCTCTACGCCACCGGTTATGACATGGCGCTGCAGAGTTTCCCGTGGCTCAAAGTGCCGCCCGGATTCGCTTCTCCGGGTACAACAACGGGAAAATAAGCTCGATTTCGTTGAGCAAAGGAGTGGAAATGTCTCCTAGCAAAAAAACCAAAGGTACAACAAAAACAGCGGAAGTCACGGAGGACGCGCCGGTCTTTCATTGCTGATCTCTTTCACGGAGGAATGACGTTTTCGAACGCTGACCTACTCCCTTCTCTGCTCTTCAAGATCAATCATAACTTACTAGCCCTCGAAGCCGCGATCATGGAGCTTACCCTTTGGATCGAGCAGCGCGGCTCGGGTGAGATTGGAGGCAATGTGCATAATGCGTTGGCAACAATCAGCAAGAACGAAGAGTTAATCAACATGACGCTAGCGATGGCCATGACGCCTGAATGACTTTTTCCTGACAGACAGCAATCCGCCAAAAGCAGTCCCTTTTTTTGGGGGAACCTCAGCTGTAATTTGTCGATCGATTCTAATGTAGGTGAAAAGAGATTAGATGGTGATTTATGACGGCGACCGAGGATCTGATTGTTTGGAATGGTCGATGGCAAATTGCTAATGGCATCGTGTCTTGCCGAACTTGCCACGCCCAGCAAAAAGAGATTGATCGTGTTGACGCGTTTCAACACTCCCCAGATTGCGGGTACGCAGGACAACGGTGTAACCCGTGGAATGACCTGGATTTGATCTGTAAAAAATTCGGGAGTACTCCTAGATCCACGCAAGCACGCAATGGTTTTTGATTGATACTGCAATGTCCGATATGGGGCGACTGCTGCCCGTCACGACAGACAGAAGTCGGCTGTGGATTCAGGTCCACAGCGCAGATGCGTTCAAACTCGTCCTCATCGTAGGTGCGTAGGGTCGCCGGCGCGCCGCGCCAGGAAATACCGGCGTTGGCAAATGCCACGTCGAGACGCCCGAACTGCTTGACGGCCTTACGCACCACTGATTTCGTCGCATCGGCATCGGCATCGGCATCGGCATCGGCATCGGCATCGGTGACGTCGTGCTGGAGGTTGCTGGCTAGTACTCCCCTATGAACATAAATCGATGAACAATATCCCCACGATTCTGCCTGTACTCCCCCAGAGCAAGGAGACGGTCCTCTTATGAACACATGACATCGCCCACAAGTTAAATGCTGTATTAAAGCAGATCCCCGCCTCAGTTCTGAGGTCCACAGCTCTAGCTCTCTGAACCAACTCTTTGAATTCTCGCGAACTGATTTGTAGATTTGCCATCGATGCTTCAGACATTAAGTTTTCGTGCTCACCCTGCGATGTGTCCGAAGCAATATCGACGCTGGATCAGTGGGAATCCACGAGCAATAAGAAACCGCTTGCTACCCGGTTTTCAGGGCGTCTTTGAACTATGATTTTCTCTGGGATACCGGAGGCGACAGCCACTCTTTCTCCCCGTGGTCGCTTGGCCCAGGCGATCTTCGGGTCGATAAATCCAAAGGCGTCGAGGGTCGCACCCAGTTGCCGAAGATGGTCCAGGATGCGATGAGGTGCACGGCCCAAGGCACTTTCGTCTGACACCCTGAAACGGAGAAGCCAACGTGAACACCTTGAAACTTCACCCTGCACTGGACAATGGTATCCAGCCTGCCGCTGCGAATTTCACAGGAGGCACCCTGCAATGCCTGTGTGCGACCGACAAGGTCGAGGTCAAGATCGACGCACAAACCCTGCATAACCACGCGTGCGGCTGCAGCAAATGCTGGAAACCGCAAAACGCGACATTCGCCGTCATTGCCGTAGTACCTCGGGATAAGGTCAGCGTCACTGCCCACGGTGAAAAACTGGCAATTGTCGACGAAACCGCCACCATTCAGCGGCACGCCTGCAAGCAGTGCCACGCCCATCTCTTCGGGCGCATCGAGAACAAAGACCATGCATTTTATGGTCTGGACTTCGTCCACACCGAGCTCTCTCCCCAAAGTGGATGGGCTGCGCCGAGCTTCGCGGCGTTCGTGTCCTCCATCATCGAAACCGGCACACCGCCAGCGCAAATGAAGGCCATCCGTGAGCGCCTGCGCTCGATCGGCCTGGAGCCCTATGACTGCCTGTCCCCGGACTTGATGGACGCACTGGCGACTCATGTCGCCAAACAGAAAGGCCTGCTCCCCGCCGCCTGATTGATCGGCCGCCGCGGTTTCTTCGTCGGACCGCGGCCCCGACATCCCAAAAAAACACTTCCCGCACACTGGGCGCGACAGGTTACTTCAGACTACCCGACAAAAACTGTTTCAACCGCTCGCTACGGGGCTGTTCCAGCACAGCGCTCGGCGCCCCCTGCTCCTCCATCCGGCCCTGATGCAGGAACATGACGTGGTTCGACACCTGCCTGGCAAACGCCATTTCATGGGTGACCACCACCATTGTCCGGCCCTCTTCGGCAAGCTGCTGCATGACTTTGAGCACCTCACCCACCAGTTCGGGATCCAGCGCGGAGGTCGGCTCATCGAACAGCATCACCTGGGGCTCCATGGCCAGCGCGCGGGCGATAGCAACGCGCTGCTGCTGGCCGCCGGAAAGATGGACCGGATACTGGCTTTCAACCTTGGCTGGCAGACCTACCTTGGCGAGGTAATGACGCGCACGCTCCAGGGCTTCCCGTCGACCGATGCCCAGCACACTCATCGGGCACTCAATGAGGTTTTCCAGCACCGTCATGTGGCTCCACAGATTGAAGTGCTGAAACACCATCGATAGCTGGCTGCGCACAACCTGCAACTGCCGGGGATCGACCGCACACAAGTTGCCACTTTTGTTCTTGCGGGTCAGTAGCTCCTGCGAATTGATGATGATCCGCCCCGCCGACGGTTGTTCCAGATGGTTGATACAGCGCAGGAAGGTACTTTTCCCGGACCCGGAGGAGCCGATGATGCTGATCACATCACCCGCTCTGGCCTTGAGCGAAACACCCTTGAGCACTTCGTGGCTGCCGTAGTTTTTATGGACATCTTCAACGATCAATTTATACATGCGTGCAAGTCCGATGATTCAGGGTGTGGTTCAGTGCGTGCGAGGGTTAAGGTAGGCCAGCCAACGCAGTTCGCCGCGCCGAAACAGCCAGATCAGGAAAAACGCGCTGGCGGCATACAGCACCCCGGCAATGCCGAATGCGCTGAACGAGGCGTAGGTCGCCGAGTTGACGTCGCGGGCAATTTTCAATAAATCGGGCACCGTGGCGGTAAACGCCACCGAGGTGGAGTGCAACATCAGAATCACTTCATTGCTGAAAAACGGCAGTGCCCGGCGCAACGCCGACGGCAAGACAATTCGGCGATAGAGCGTGAACCGACTCATCCCATAGGCGCGGGCAGCCTCGATTTCGCCGTAGGGCGTCGCCCTGATCGAGCCGGCAAAAATCTCGGTCATGTAGGCACAGGTATTGAGGCCGAACGCAAGCACCGTGCAGTTGAAGCCGTCGCGGAAAAATGCATTGAGAAAGTCCTGGGACCGAACCACGTGCAGGCTGTATACCCCGGTGTAGAAGAACAGCAGCTGGATGTACAACGGGGTTCCGCGAAACACATAGGTGTAACACCAGACCGGTAAACGGAGCAGCGGATTGCGGCTGACGCGGGCAATCGACAACGGCACCGCGAGCAGGAAGCCGATCACCACCGACAGAATCAACAGCCACAAGGTCACTGCCAACCCGGAAAAATGCGGTCCATCACTCCACAGGTAGGCCTGCCAGTAGTCTTCGAAAATGCTGGTCATGGCGCAACCTTCCTGACACCCACCGAATAACGGTGTTCAAGCCACAGCAACACCCCGTTGGACACCGTGGTGATAGCCAGGTAGATCAGGCCGCCCACCAGCGTGAAATAAAAGAACTGCATCGAACCCTTGCCCGCATCCTGGGTGGCCTTGACCACGTCGGTCAGGCCGATAATCGAGACCAGCGCCGTGGACTTGATCAACACCTGCCAGTTATTGCCAATACCCGGCAACGCATGTCGCAGCATTTGCGGGAACAACACCTTGCGAAAGGTTTTCCCCCGGCTCATGCCGTAGGCCCGTGCCGCTTCGAGCTGGCCGGCCGGAACGGCCTGGAAGGCACCGCGAAACGTCTCGGTAAAGTACGCCCCGTAAATGAAGGACAAGGTCACGACACCGGCCAGAAACGGGTCGATGTCGATCTGACTGAACCCCAGCCAATCGGTCATTCGGTTGAGCAGCATCTGCAGACTGAAGAACAGCAGCAACATGATCACAAGGTCCGGCATGCTGCGGATCACCGTGGTGTAACCCGTGGCCAGAGCCCGCAGTAAACGGTTGGAGGACAATTTGGAACTGGCGCCAAGCAGGCCCGCCAGGACCGCGATCAACAATGACCACAGCGCCAGTTTGATTGTGGCCAGAGTGCCCAGCAGGATTTGCGGGCCAAAGCCTTCCAGAAGCATTTCACTCTCCTTGTTCTTATTAGGTTGAGGTGAAGGGGTGGCTCAAGCAGAGCGGTCTGGTCGACCACCCTGCCCAACGTTGTGAGGGGGCGTTATTTCGCGCCGTAGACGTCGAAATCGAAGTACTTTTTGTTGATTCGCGCGTAAGTGCCGTTGGCCAGAATGGTCGCCAGTGCCTTGTTCAAGTCTTCGCGCAACTCGACATCGCTCTTGCGCAAGCCGATGCCATCACCGACGCCGAAAAAGTGCGGGTCATCCAGGGTCGCGCCGGCAAACTCAAAATCCTTGCCCGCCGCTGTGCCCAGAAAGCCGTAACTGGCTTGAATAGCGCCCTGCAGGGAGGCATCAAGTCGGCCTACCACCAGGTCGGCGTACACCTGGTCCTGATTCTGATAGGACAACACCTCCACTCCTTTCTTCCCCCAGACGGCTTTGGCATACGCTTCCTGGGTCGAGCCCTGCTCCACACCAATGCGTTTGCCCTTGAGCGATTCAAAGGTCGGCAACAGGCCCGACCCACGCTTGACCACCAGCCGTGCCGGCGCATTGGAGACCTTGTCGGTAAACGCAATCTGCTCGAGACGCTTGGGCGTCACGGTCATCGACGACGCCACTGCGTCGAACTTGCGCGCCAGCAGCGCCGGGATCATCCCGTCCCAGCTGCTTTCAACCCAGACACAACGGGCTTTCAGTTCCGCGCACAGCGCTTCGGCGATGTCGACCCCGAAGCCAGTCAGGGTGCCGTCCTGATTTTTGTATTCCAGCGGCGGGTACGTAGGGTCGACCCCCAGTCTCAAGACTTTGCCAGACCAGTCGGCCGCGCCGACCAGGCTGGATGCCGTCAAGCAAACCAGTGAAACAGCAGCAATCATCTTGTTCATTGTTATTTTCCTCTTCAGACCGCAGACGTTCTTTGTACAGACTGACGCTCGGCAATACGGCGTCTCAACTCAGAAAACGTTCGACTAGCTTGACCCAGTAACTCGCCCCGATCGGCAGGCAGGCATCATTGAAGTCATAGCCAGGGTTGTGCAGCAGGCACCCGCTCTCCCCGTCGCCGTTGCCGATCACCAGATAGCTGCCGGGGCATTTCTCCAGGATGAAGGCGAAGTCTTCACTGGCAGTAAAGGGCCGCAGGTTATCGATCAGTTGCCCTTCCCCCAGCCACTCCCGTGCGACCTCCCGGGCGAATGCGGTGGACTCGGGATGGTTGATCAACACTGGATGACAATGCTGATAATCGATTTCGGCCCGGGCACCGAAACTGGCGGCCTGACCGTTGACCAACTCGGTGATTCTGACTTCGAGCAACTGGCGAATCTCGGGGGTCAATGCGCGCACGCTCAGGCTCATCCGTGCGCTGGACGGGATGACATTCGAGGCAGTTCCGGCATGAATGGAACCCACCGTGATGATCGCCACGTCCTGCGGGTTGACGTTGCGCGAGACGATGCTTTGCAATGCGATCACGATCGACGAGCAAACCACCACCGGATCGATCGCTTTGTGCGGCACCGCGCCATGGCCGCCGTTACCGATGATGTTGATCGTCACGGTGTCGGCAGACGCCATGAACGGTCCGCTGTAAAAACCCAGGTGCCCGGCGGGGTAGCCCGGCACGTTATGCATGGCGAAGATCGCGTCACAGGGGAACCGTTCGAGCAGGCCTTCTTCCAGCATTTTCCTGGCGCCGCCCAGCCCTTCTTCGGCCGGTTGGAAAATCAGTTGCAAAGTACCCTTGAACGCCCGGGTCTGCGCCAGGTGCCTGGCGGCCGTCAACAGGGTGGCCGTATGACCGTCATGGCCGCAAGCATGCATGACGCCGTCGATCCGGCTGGCGTAGGGTAAACCGGTGGTCTCCTGAATCGGCAGTGCGTCCATGTCGGCGCGCAGACCGATGGACCGGCCCTCACCATTTTTCAAGGTGCCGACGACGCCGGTCTTGCCGACACCGGTGCTGACCTGGAAACCCCACTGAATCAAACATGCGGCCACCCGCTCGCTGGTAGCGAACTCTTCAAAACCCAGTTCGGGATGTGCGTGAAGGCTGTGACGCAACGCGATCATTTCATCCTGCATCGCTGCAATACCAGGCAAGACATGGCCGGCGTTCATTATTGTATTCCCTCGAAAAGACCTGAGCGGTCGCTGAGCTGGATCTTAGGGAACGGAGTCTGGGCTGGGGAGGCCCAGTTTGGTTATGATGACAACCACAAGTTGTCACCAGGGTGAGCAGATGAAACTGCATCAATTACAAGCACTGATTGCCAGCGCTGAAACCGGCAGTATCCGGGCGGCGGCGCGTTCACTGGAGATTTCCCAGGCGGCCGTGACCAAAGCGCTGCGCGAATTGGAAACCGCTCAGCAGTTACCGCTGTTCACCCGAACGCCCAGCGGCCTGAATTTCACCGAATACGGAAAAGTATTGCTGACTCACGCCCGCCTCGTGATCAAGCAACTCGAACATGCGCAAACCGAACTCGATCACATGCGTGGCAAGGCTCAGGGGCGGCTCTGTGTAGGGATCACGCCCTGGATAGCCCTGACCTTCCTGCCCGAAGTGGTCCTGGCCTTTCGTGAGCGCATGCCGCAAATCCGCCTGGAGTTGTTCGAAAGCCTGATGGCCGTGGCCCAGCCGCTATTGCGCGACGGCAGCATGGATTTTGCGATCGGCCAGCTTCACCCTGCGCAATCAACGCAGGAGTTCGCCTGCGAAACGCTGCTCGATTACCAGACCTCGGTGTTGGTGCGCCAGGGCCATGCCCGGCAGAGCGCTCGATCGATCCATGAACTGCTGGAGGAAAACTGGACGCTGAACTACGCACCCGACGGACACGACGGGCTGATGCAGGAGCTGTTCTGGCAACATGGCGCACAAATCAATGAAAACCGTATCGTTCGCGCCCACTCACTGGCGATCCTGCAGATGATGGTCGAGCAGGCCGACATGTGCACCTGGGGGCCGTCCATCGTCAGTATTGCCCCACCCTTCCTCGGCCGAGTGGTGTCCCTGGACCTGGCCGAGCAGTTCGAGCCCAGACATCTGAGCATCGTTACACGCCGCAATGGTGCGCTGAGCAACCCTGCGCTGTGCTTCACCGATTGCCTGTTGCAGGTGATTCGGCGCCATGCACGTTCGGGGAAGAAGGAAGATCGGCAACTGTTTGAAACGCTGCGGTTGTTGGTTTGATTAGCGCCTCGGCTGCGAAATCGCAGCCGAGGCGGCTGCATTTGCCGTGCTCATCTCTACAAATGAGATGAATGCGGACATACAGGGGCTGCCGCCAGCTGCGATCTTTTTCGGTCAGCGATCCAAGCCGCTGATGGTTGCAAGGCAGGCACTGCCACCCTGCCTGGGCAGGAACACCTCGGCCAACATGCAGCGCGCGCTGCCGCCACCGATGCGCTCGATGGTGTCGATGTTCACCGGCAACGGCGTGGTGTGAGCTTCGATCAAGCGACGCTGATTGGCGTCCAGTGATTGCCAGGCTGTGCGCGACATCACCAGCAGCGGCTCGCCCGCTGCGCTGTGCACTTCCAGCATGTTGCCGGCAAAGGACTCCAACTGTTCCCAGTTCAAGGCGATGACCTGTTTGCCGCTGGTTTCGAGTCGTTCACGCAGCGCCGTACGTTCGCCCGAATGGGGCAAGGACGCCAGGCAAGCCACCGCCAGGCGGGTGCCGACACTCATCATCACATTGGTGTGATAAATCGCCACGCCCTGGCGATCCACCGCGTTGAACGCACAGAGTTCATAGCCCAAATGGGTGACCAACTGATCCAGGGCCTGGGCGTGGGTGCGTGTGGAATACCCGGCGTAGCAAATCCGCTGTTGCCGATCCAGGACCATGCTGCCGGTGCCCTCCAGGAAAACCTCCT
>RCUQ01000382.1_pt1 | contig 20599 bp, 13 predicted proteins | sample 2166351 | NCBI WGS metagenome assembly RCUQ01 (sample SAMN09932597, study PRJNA488358) | compost metagenome | feature: garden; material: soil; isolation source: compost soil in acetonitrile-enriched culture | place: Germany: Experimental Botanical Garden Goettingen | collected 2016-01-27
ATGCAGAGCCGCCTGATCGCCAGCGTGCAGTTGATCGCCGCGCTGGGCGGTGGTTGGGATGGGCAACTGTAGACGGCTCCTACATGGGCGGGGTGGGTTGCTCTAGAGGGTTTAGGGTCGATCAAACAAGCGTTTCATCGGCTTGATGGCCCTTTGCTAATTTTGTGAGTGCGTTCTCATTTGGAATCAGTACAATCGCGCAAAATTTGCGCCCTCGAGAACGGAAGCAGTACGGGGGTGATTGCGAGACATCCCCATGCTCATCGGTAGTTATTCCCCCACGCTGGTCATCATCTCGCTGTGTGTGGCGATTCTCGCCTCATACACCGCCCTCGACCTGACAGGCCGCATCGCTACGGCCAAGGGCCGCGCTGTGCATTTGTGGACAGCGGGCGGCGCCTTCGCCATGGGGGTCGGCATCTGGTCGATGCACTTCATTGGCATGCTCGCCTTCAAGTTGCCCATCGATCTGGGCTACGACATCGGCATCACCTTGCTTTCGCTGCTGACCGGCATTCTCTCCAGCGGCTTCGCCCTGTGGCTGGTCAGCCAGCCGCGCCTGCCGCTGTGGCAGCTGGCGTTCGGTGCGCTGATCATGGGCGCCGGCATCAGCGCCATGCATTACACCGGCATGGCCGCCATGCGCATGCAGCCGGGCATCGATTACGACCCGACGCTGTTCGGCGCGTCACTGCTCATTGCGGTCGTCGCTTCCGGCGCGGCGCTGTGGATCGCATTCCACCTGCGCCAGCACACGCCTTACGTGCGGCTGATTCGCGGCGGTGCGGCAATGATCATGGGCATTGCCATCGTTGGCATGCATTACACCGGCATGGCCGCGGCACGCTTCGCCGATGGCAGTTTTTGCGGGGCTGCGGTCGACGGTTTGAACGGCAAGGGCCTGGATAATCTGGTGCTGATCACCACCCTGGCGGTGCTGAGCATTGCCTTGCTGACTTCGATCCTCGACGCCCGGCTCGAAGCCCGCACCGCAGGCCTGGCCCAGTCGCTGACCGAAGCCAACCGCGAACTGACGCAACTGGCGCTGCACGACACCCTGACCGGTCTGCCGAACCGGATATTGCTCGCCGACCGCATCGATCAGGCGATGTCGCGGGTGAACGGCGAGGGCGGTTGCTTTGCGCTGATGTTCATCGATCTGGACGGCTTCAAACCGGTCAACGACGCTTTCGGTCACCATATGGGCGACCAGTTGCTGCGGGAAGTCAGCCTGCGCCTGCGCGAGGACTTGCGCAGCCAAGACACGTTGGCGCGCATCGGCGGCGACGAATTCGTGTTACTGGTGCAGCTCAGCGAACAAAACGACGCGATGGGCCTCGCGGCACGGCAGGTCGGACTGATCGCCCGTTCATTCCGGGTTGCCGAGCATGATTTGCAGATCTCGGCCAGCGTCGGCATCGCGCTGTACCCGGGCAACGGCCAGACCGCCCACGAATTGCTGATGAACGCCGATGCGGCGATGTATCACGCCAAAGGGGCGGGCAAAAACGGCTACAGCTTCTTCGACGCCTCGATGAACAGCAACGCGCGCAAGCAACTGCAGTTGCTGCAAGACCTGCGTCATGCCCTGGAGCATCAAGAGTTCAGCCTGTATTACCAACCCAAGTTCGATGCCAACAACGGCCGGCCGGTCGGTGCCGAGGCGCTGTTGCGTTGGGAGCACCCGACGCAGGGCATGCTGCTGCCGGACAAATTCATCGAACTGGCTGAAAGGACCGGCCTGATCATTCCGATTGGCGAATGGGTGCTCAACGAAGCCTGCCGCCAGATGCGCGAATGGTACGTGCTTGGCTACACCGATTGGCGCATTGCCGTGAACCTGTCCGCCTTGCAGTTCTGCCACGCCGGGCTGGTGCAGAGCGTGGCCAAGGCGCTGGCCACGCACCATCTGCCGGCCAACAGCCTGACCCTGGAGATCACCGAAACCACTGCCATGAGCGACGCCGATGCGAGCATGACGGTGTTGCAGGAACTGTCGGAAATGGGCGTCGACTTGTCCATCGACGACTTCGGCACCGGCTATTCGAGCCTGATGTACCTCAAGCGCCTGCCGGCCAACGAGCTGAAGATCGACCGTGGTTTCGTGCGTGATCTGGAACGTGATAGCGATGACGCGGCCATCGTTTCCGCCATCGTCGCCCTTGGTCAGGCACTGGGGCTGCGGATCGTTGCCGAAGGCGTGGAAACCGGCGTGCAGCAGGATTTCCTGACTCAACTGGGTTGCGATTCGCTGCAAGGCTATCTGCTTGGGCACCCGTTGCCGGCTGAACGCTTCATGGTGGAAATTCATCGCGCGGAGCAATTGGAGCTCGCCTGATAGTCCGTGTCATCGTTCATCGCGGGCAAGCCTTGCTCCTACAGATTTTGCGTGTACGCAGAATCCGGGTTCGACGCAGAACCGTAGGAGCAAGGCTTGCCCGCGATGGCGTCCGCGCTAACAAAACCGAAGCCATGCAAAAACCGCAAAGGACGGTTATTCTTGCCCCCGACCGCTTACGCTTGAAACGGGGAAAGCTTGCATGGAAAAAGTCATCGTCATCACCGGCGGCAGCCGCGGCATTGGAGCCGCTACAGCCCTGTTGGCCGCCAGACAAGGCTATCGGATCTGCATCAACTATCAGGCCGATGAACAGGCGGCGCTCAGTGTGCTGGAGCAAGTCCGCGCATTGGGTGCGCAAGCCATTGCGGTGCGCGCCGATGTCAGCATCGAAGACGAAGTGATCGCGCTGTTCAATCGAGTCGACAGCGAACTGGGCCGGGTCACCGCACTGGTGAACAATGCCGGCACCGTGGGGCACAAGTCCCGGGTCGACGAAATGTCCGAATTCCGCATCCTGAAAATCCTCAAGACCAACGTTCTGGCGCCGGTGCTGTGCGCCAAACACGCGATCCTGCGCATGTCGCCAAAGCACGGCGGGCAGGGCGGCAGCATCGTCAACGTGTCGTCCGTTGCCTCACGCCTGGGTGCGCCCAACGAGTACGTTGACTACGCCGCTTCCAAGGGTGCACTCGACACCTTCACCATCGGCCTTTCCAAGGAAGTGGCGGGTGAAGGCATTCGCGTCAATGCGGTGCGCCCCGGCTACATCTACACCGATTTTCATGCCTTGAGCGGTGACCCGGACCGGGTCAGCAAACTGGAGTCGGCAATCCCCATGGCCCGTGGCGGACGGCCCGATGAAGTGGCCGAGGCGATTGTCTGGTTGCTGTCGGACAAGGCTTCGTATGCGACGGGGACTTTTGTTGATTTGGGCGGTGGTCGTTGAAGTCAGATAAGTCATTGGACATATCGACTTTGAAATTCTTGTAGTTTTTCTTTCAAGGATACTAACGCAATAAGCAACTCATCCTGTAATCAGGTTGCGTTGCTTGTTGCGTTAAATTTTGCTGCGTGGGGTTTGATATATCGTGCATTACATGTGGTTTATGTATGGCTTGAAAGTATGGAGTGTCGATCTTACTCTTGAGTCGACTTCGCAGTTGGCGAGGTTCTAATTTAAATAATGGAGAGGTGAGTAAATGGATCTTTATAAAGATGAAGTCGCTTTCTGGGATGAATTTGTTTTGCGTTATTTGCACCGAGAGTACTCGGGCAAGGCGTCGATTGATTATCTGATGGGAGCTGCTTACCTGGCGGACCAGATGATTATTGAACGTCGCAAGCGCAATGTGGTGGAAGACTGATATGAATCAGGACGATTTGAACAAATCAGTTATCGCTCATCTTTTCCTGGCGGGAAAGCCACTGGTGTTGAATTACCAACTGATGGAGAAGCGGCTCGCGCGACCGCGCTTGACGTCGGCTCAACGCACGGAATACAACCGCCAGCTCAAAAGCGAAGGCGGCTTTTTAACCGTGGCGGATCGCGACGAAGATGAGCCATTGTTGATCCATTTCCGCTCGGAAAATGATCGATACACCTTGCGCGTGGCCACGCCCGGGAAGTTTTTTGGTTATTTCCTGAGTATGGAGAAAATACGGGAAACCAACGGGCAGACGACGAACGTCGGAAATATTGTGGTGACGCCGGAGAATCCAACACGCTTTTATATGAATGTGTTTGGTCAGGGTAATCTACGGTTGTTCAATGTCGCTCGAAAGCGTGTTGTGGATCCAGATTTGTCAGTTGCTCCGATTGCGGGTGAAACCGTATCGTTCATACAGGATCAGGTTCAGGGCCCTACTTATATTTATAATCTTGAATCGTCACTTCAGAATGATGGGAAGCAATACTTCTCCGACACATACCTGAGGGCCGAGCATGTTATGTGGGACCCGCTACCCGCTGAGTTTGAAGTGCAAGTCAGAGGCGCCGGTGTCTTGGAGTTAGACGATATAGGCTGAGGCTTGTAAAACAAACTGTGAACCGAGGCTGATCGCCCGGTTCACGTCGGCGCGCGGCCCGGATGTGATGCCGGCCGAGGCCTTCAGAACGACCTGACAATCCGCCCCAACGTCTCCATCGCCTTTTCCGAGTCCTCGGTCCACGGGCTGCCGTAATTCAACCGAATGCAATTCCTGAAGCGCTGCGCTGGCGAAAAAATCGGACCCGGCGCGATGCTGATCCCCTGGGCCAACGCCATCTGAAACAACTTCAACGAATCCATCTGCGCCGGCAGTTCCAGCCACAAAAAGTAGCCTCCCGCCGGTTGGCTGACCCGCGTCTGCGCCGGGAAATAACGTGCGATGGCGGCGAGCATGGCGGCTTGCTGGTCTTCCAGCGCGTGACGCAACTTGCGCAGATGCCGGTCGTAGCCGCCGTGTTGCAGGTAATCGGCGATGGCGGCCTGGGCCGGCATCGAGGCGCAGAGCGACGTCATGAGTTTCAGCCGTTCGATCTTCTGCGCATAACGGCCGGCCGCGACCCAACCGATGCGATAGCCGGGCGCGAGGCTTTTGGCGAACGAACCGCAATGCATCACCAGGCCTTCGGTATCGAACGCCTTGGCCGGTTTCGGCGCCTGCTGTCCGTAATACAACTCGGCGTAGACATCGTCCTCGATCAGCGGCACTTGATGCTGGCGCAGCAACTCCACCAGTTCCTGTTTTTTCGCTTCGGGCATGGTCGCGCCCATGGGGTTCTGGAAACTGGTCATGCACCAGCAGGCCTTGATCGGGTGGCGTTCCAGGGTTTGCGCAAGCACGCCGAGGTCGATGCCATCGCGCGGATGCACCGGGATTTCCACGGCTTTGAGTTTAAGCCGTTCCAGTATTTGCAGGCAGGCGTAGAACGCCGGGGCTTCGATGGCCACCAGGTCGCCGGGTTGGGTCACCGCTTGCAGGCACAGGTTGAGGGCTTCCAGCGCGCCGTTGGTGATCAGCAGTTCTTCCATGGGCAGCATCAGCCCGCCGACCATGTAGCGCAGGGCGATTTGCCGGCGCAGTTGCGGGTTGCCCGGCGACATGTCGGTGACCACCATGCGCGGATCCATGTCGCGGCTGGCGCTGGCCAGCGAGCGCGACAGCCGCTGCAGTGGAAACAGGGTCGGGCTGGGGAACGCCGAACCGAAGGCGACGGTGTTCGGGTCCTTGATCGAGTCGAGGACCGAGAACACCAGTTCGCTGACGTCGACTTCCGTGGATTCGTTGACCTGGCTGCTGATCACCGGCTCGGAGAAAGGCCGCGGTGCATTGGCATTGACGAAATAGCCGGAGCGCGGCCGGGCGCGGATCAGGCCACGGCGCTCCAGCAGGTAATAAGCCTGGAACACGGTGGACGGGCTGACCCCGTAAGTCTGGCTGGCGTAGCGCACCGAAGGCACGCGCTGGCCGGGGCCAAGGACGCCGGTGCGGATCAGTTCAGCGATGTCGTCGGCGAATTTTTCGTAGCGTTTCATCGTTAGCCCGAATTGGTGTCGTGAATCGAAAAGTGGTCGCGGTTGAAATCGCCAGGATCGCAGCCTCCGGCAGCTCCTGCCATGGTACGGCGTGCACCTGTAGGAGCTGCCGAAGGCTGCGATCTTTTAGGCTTTGCAGTTTAAAGGCTCATCGATTCATCGGCGCAACAAACCGGCTCTTGGCCACGCTGTAGATTCCGGGCTCATCACTGTCGACCACCTTGAAGCTGATGCCCTGCGAACTGCTGTTCGGCCGCTCCATCGTCATCGCCACCGATACCGGCACGTCGACAATCTCGCCTGGTGCCAGGCTCAAATCAGCCTTGCCTTGCAACTGGAAGCCGTCACCGTCGACGAGGGTCAGTCGATAGTCCTGGCGCTGCTGGGTCTTGTTGATGACCTTCAGGCTGTAAATGTTTTCGATCTGCCCCTGACTGTTCTCACGGAACAGGCCACGGTCCTTGCTCACGTCCAGCGAGACCATCGGCCGTTCGACCAGTGCGACGACCAGCGCGGCGATCATCACCAGCAGCACGGCGGTGTAGCCGATCAGCCGTGGCCGCAGCAAGTGAGTTTTGCCGCCCTGCAACTGGCGCTCGGAGGTGTAGCTGATCAAGCCGCGCTCGTAGCCCATCTTGTCCATGATCGAATCACAGGCGTCGATGCACGCCGCGCAACCGATGCATTCCATCTGCAAGCCATCGCGAATGTCGATGCCGGTGGGGCAGACCTGTACGCAGAGCTGGCAATCGATGCAATCGCCCAGGCCGACCTCGGCCGGTTTGACCTCACGCTTACGCGGGCCACGGTTCTCGCCACGCGCCACGTCGTAGGAAATGGTCAGGGTGTCTTTGTCGAACATCACGCTCTGGAATCGCGCATATGGGCACATGTGCATGCACACCGCTTCACGCAGCCATCCGGCGTTGATGTAAGTGGCGCCGGTGAAGAACAGCACCCAGAACAGGCTGACGCCGCCCATCTGCAAGGTCAGCAGTTCTTCGGCCAGCGGGCGGATCGGCGTGAAGTAGCCGACGAAGGTCAAACCGGTCAGCAGGCTGATGGCCAGCCACAAGGTGTGCTTGGCCGAGCGGCGCATCAGTTTGTTCAGGCCCCAGGGCGCGGCTTGCAGCTTGATCCGCTGGTTGCGTTCACCCTCGGTGATTTTCTCGCACCACATGAAGATCCAGGTCCAGGAGCTCTGTGGGCAGGTGTAGCCGCACCACACGCGGCCGGCGAACACGGTAATCGCAAACAGGCCGAACGCGGCAATGATCAGCAGCGCCGAGAGCAGGATGAAATCCTGCGGCCAGAACGTCGCGCCAAAGATGTGGAATTTGCTTTCGGAAAGGTCCCAGAGCACCGCCTGACGGCCGCCCCAATTCAGCCACACGGTGCCGAAGAACAGCAAAAACAGAAATCCCGCGCCACTGATGCGCAGGGAACGGAACAGGCCGGTGAAGCTGCGGGTGTGGATCAGGTTGTCGCTTGATTTGACCTTCATCTTCGGGCGTGAAGGTTCGAATGTTTCAACGGTTCGGACGGGGATTCTCTCGCTCATGGTCTTTCGCTCATCAGCCTCCATCAGGCATGAGCACTATGAGCGGCGATCTGTTTGCATAACAGACTCAGCTATTGCTTTAAAAACCGGATCAGATGCGTATTGCAAGACCGCCTGCGACAAGTTGAAGCACCTGTCTCGGCGGGCCGCCAACGCCTATGTCAGGCACTGGCGGGGGTTGTTGATCCGGGTCAGTCAAATCACCGAATCACTATCAGTGGCCTTCAAGTGCCGGCGTCCGTCCACCGCACCTGCTACGGTCAATGCATCGGCTTCTGCTTCGGTGATGTAGATGCGCTGGCCGTTGAGGTCCACCGCCGACATGGCTTTGGCGCCGTCAGTGACGATGGTCACATCAGGGCACAAGCGAATTTCTTCGCCATTCTCGGTGGTAAAGAAGCAGGTCTCGTTCTCGATGCGTACGGTCATGACGTGATCCTTATTTCAACGGGTATTAAAACGTTAGGGCATCTGTACCGACCATCGTTCTGTGCAACCGATTAATGGTCGACGCGGTCCATCCTCCATGACCCTTCGCGAGTACTTCAAAAGGACAGCACCATGAACGCCTGGTGGCATGAAGTCTGGGTGACCCTGCAAGCGGAATTCGCCGATATCGGCGATGCCTCGCAACTGACCCGCATCACCGTGCGCCTGCTGATGGCGGCCGTCCTGGGCGGGATTCTCGGTTTCGAGCGTGAACACAAGGGCAAGGCCGCGGGGGTGCGTACCCACATGCTGGTGGCGATCGGCGCGGCGTTGTTTGTGCTGGTGCCGCAGATGTCCGGTTCACAGGCCGACGCCATGAGTCGGGTCATACAGGGTGTGATCGCCGGGATCGGTTTTCTGTGCGCCGGCACCATCCTGAAAAACCAGGAAGGCGATGAAGGCCACGTCAAAGGCCTGACCACGGCGGCCGGCATGTGGATGACCGCCGCTATCGGTGTCTCGGCCGGGTTGGGAAAAGAGGCGACGGCGTTACTCAGTACAATGTTGGCGCTGCTGATACTTGGGGTGATGCCGCGGATCGTGAGCCTGTTCGAAAAAAACGGGCAGGATGACGGCAAGGATTAGCAGATCAGATCGTTCCCATACAAAACGCGTGGGAACGATCAACTGTCTTCATTCCGGCGTAACAATCACCGGTGGCATGGTCGTCGGCGGTTCTTCCCGTGGCGGTGGCTGGATGCCCGGCGGGTCTTGTTCGGGTACGGGCTGCGGATCGGTCGGTGGAATCACCGGGTTGTCGATGTTCTGATCGGGCGTTTCAGCCGGGAATGGATTGTTCATCTTCCTGCCTCCAGTGGCACATGGCGTGAGTCGTGCTTAAGTTGATTGACCGCTGTGCAAGGGATTTGATTCCAGCCAATTGCCGATGAACTTTTCCCGGTCCCCGTCGCTCGGAACCTAAGTGAGTTCATTCCGGGGCGGATTGCCTGACGGGGTGACAACCAGACACAAGAGCGTCCTTGGGGCGTACAGGAGTGATGCTCGATGACGGCTGAAAAACCGAATGAATTGAGTTACAACCCGCACATTCCACTGTCGCAGGCTTTATTGCTGCCGCGCATCGTGATCGAAAACACCATGCCGACCCTCGATGGCGGGCAGTTCGCCATCAAGGCCGTGGTGGGCGAGGAGGTGGTGGTCACCAGCAAGGTGTTTGCCGATGGTCACGACAAACTGGCCGTGCGCATTCGCTGGCGGTCCGAGGGTGATGAGGTCTGGCAAAGCGAAGCCATGAACGACTTGGGCAACAACGGTTGGCAGGGCCGGTTTCGCGCGGTGAACCAGGGCCGTCATGTGTTTTGCATCGAAGCCTGGATCGACCAGTTCGCCAGTTTTCGTTATGAACTGGAAAAGAAACACGCCGCCGCGGTGCCGGTCAGCCTGGAATTGCAGGAAGGCCGCCTTCATGTGCAACAAGCCGCCGAACGCAGCGAAGGGCAGCTGAGCGAACAGTTGGCAGCACTGCATCATGAATTGTCGGGCCTGCTCGAAACCGAGCAGATCGCGCTGTTTCTGCACCAGCGTAGCGCCGAACTGATGGCCCTGGCCGATCACCGCGCTTACCTGAGCCTCAGTCCCGAGTACCCGGTGGACGTCGAGCGAGAACTCGCGCAGTTCGCCAGTTGGTACGAGTTGTTCCCGCGTTCGATCACTGACGATCCGACCCGCCACGGCACCTTCAACGACGTGCATTCACGGCTGCCAATGATCCAGGACATGGGCTTTGATGTGTTGTACTTCCCGCCGATCCATCCGATCGGCCGTAGCTTTCGCAAAGGCCCGAACAATTCCCTGACAGCCGGGCCGGATGATCCGGGCAGCCCGTATGCCATCGGCAGCGAAGAGGGTGGCCACGAGGCGATTCATTCACAGCTCGGCACCCGCGAAGACTTTTGCCGGCTGGTGGCGGCGGCCAAGGACTATGGCCTGGAGATCGCTCTCGATTTTGCCATCCAGTGTTCCCAGGACCACCCTTGGCTCAAGCAACATCCGGGCTGGTTCAACTGGCGTCCCGACGGCACGATCAAATACGCGGAAAACCCGCCAAAGAAATACCAGGACATCGTCAACGTCGATTTCTATGCCGCCGATGCGATTCCGAGCCTGTGGGTCGAACTGCGCGACATCGTCGTTGGTTGGGTCGAGGAGGGCGTAAAGCTGTTTCGCGTCGACAACCCGCACACCAAACCGCTGCCGTTCTGGCAATGGCTGATCGCCGATGTACGGGCGCTTTACCCTGACGTGATTTTCCTCGCCGAAGCGTTTACCACGCCGGCGATGATGGCGCGGCTGGGCAAGGTCGGTTATTCCCAGAGCTACACCTATTTCACCTGGCGCAACACCAAACACGAACTGGCCACCTATTTCAGCGAACTCAATGAGTCACCGTGGCGTGAATGCTACCGGCCGAACTTCTTCGTCAACACGCCCGACATCAACCCGGCGTTTCTCCACGATTCGGGGCGTCCCGGCTTTCTGATTCGCGCGGTGCTGGCGACCATGGGCTCGGGCCTGTGGGGCATGTATTCCGGTTTCGAGTTGTGCGAGTCGGCACCGGTGCCGGGTAAAGAGGAATACCTCGACTCCGAGAAGTACGAGATCCGCCCCCGGGATTTCACTGCACCCGGCAACATCATTGCCGAGATCGCCCAGCTCAACCGCATCCGCCGGCAGAACCCGGCGCTGCACACGCATCTGGGCCTGAAAATCTACAACGCCTGGAACGACAACATTTTGTACTTCGGCAAACGCAGCGCCGACGGCAGCAATTTCATCCTGGTGGCGGTCAGCCTCGATCCGCATAACGTGCAGGAGGCGAACTTCGAATTGCCGCTGTGGGAAATGGGTTTGCCGGACGACGCCAGCACCCAGGGCGAAGACTTGATGAACGGCCATCGCTGGACGTGGCACGGCAAGTACCAGTTCATGCGGATCGACCCGGCGTATCAGCCGTTCGGGATCTGGAGGATTACCGCGTCTTGATCGCGCCGAGCAGTCTTCCAGGCAATTAGCCCTGTAGGAGCTGCCGCAGGCTGCGATCTTTTGATCTTCGCATTTAAGGGCAAAAGATCGCAGCCTTCGGCAGCTCCTACAGAGGATCAGCGCATCTGAAGGATGTGTAGAGAATTCAACAGGAGTTTCAAATGGCGAAGAAACCCAAGGCAGCCACCTTCATCAAGGACCCGCTCTGGTACAAGGACGCGGTGATCTATCAAGTTCATGTCAAATCCTATTTCGACTCCAACAACGACGGGATCGGCGACTTTCCCGGCCTGATCGCCAAACTCGATTACATCGCCGACCTTGGCGTCAATACCATCTGGCTCCTGCCGTTCTATCCTTCGCCACGCCGCGACGATGGCTATGACATCGCCGAGTATCGCGGCGTGCACAGCGACTACGGGACCATGGCCGATGCCAAGCGCTTCATCGCCGAGGCGCACAAGCGCGGCTTGCGAGTGATCACCGAACTGGTCATCAACCACACCTCGGATCAGCACGCGTGGTTTCAGCGCGCACGCAAGGCCAAGAAAGGTTCGGCGGCGCGGGACTTTTACGTGTGGTCCGATGACGACCAGAAGTACGACGGCACCCGGATCATTTTTCTCGACACCGAAAAATCCAACTGGACCTGGGATCCGGTGGCCGGTCAGTACTTTTGGCACCGTTTCTACTCCCACCAGCCCGACCTGAATTTCGATAATCCGCAGGTCATGAAAGCGGTGCTGTCGGTGATGCGCTATTGGCTCGACATGGGTATCGACGGTTTGCGCCTGGACGCGATCCCGTACCTGATCGAGCGTGACGGCACCAACAACGAAAACCTGCCGGAAACCCACGACGTTCTCAAACAGATCCGCGCCGAAATCGACGCCAATTATCCCGACCGCATGCTGCTGGCCGAGGCCAATCAATGGCCGGAAGACACCCAGCTGTATTTCGGCGACACCGACAAAAAGGGCCTGAACGGCGACGAATGCCATATGGCCTTTCACTTCCCGCTGATGCCGCGCATGTACATGGCGCTGGCCCAGGAGGACCGCTTCCCGATCACTGACATTCTGCGCCAGACCCCGGAAATCCCGGCCAACTGCCAATGGGCGATTTTCCTGCGCAACCATGATGAACTGACGCTGGAAATGGTCACCGATAAGGAGCGCGATTACCTGTGGAATTACTACGCGGCCGACCGTCGGGCGCGGATCAACCTGGGGATTCGCCGTCGCTTGGCGCCGCTGATGGAGCGTGACCGTCGCCGGGTGGAGTTGCTCAACAGTTTGCTGCTGTCGATGCCCGGCACGCCGACAATGTATTACGGCGATGAAATCGGCATGGGCGACAACATCTACCTCGGCGACCGCGACGGCGTGCGCACGCCGATGCAATGGTCGATTGACCGCAACGGCGGTTTCTCCCGCGCCGACCCGGCCAGCCTGGTCCTACCGCCGATCATGGACCCGCAATACGGCTACCTGTCGGTCAACGTAGAGACCCAGTCCGGCGATCCACATTCGCTGTTGAACTGGACCCGGCGCCTGCTCGCCGTGCGCAAGCAGTCCAAGGCCTTCGGTCGCGGCACGCTGAAAATGCTGTCGCCGACCAATCGCCGGGTTCTCGCCTACACCCGCGAATACACCGGGCCTGACGGCAAACACGAAATCATCCTGTGCGTGGCCAACGTGTCGCGTAGCGCCCAGGCAGTGGAACTCGACCTGTCTGCCTACGTCGGCATGGTCCCGGTGGAAATGCTCGGCGGTAACGCGTTCCCACCCATCGGCCAGTTGAATTTCCTCCTGACCCTGGCGCCTTACGGGTTCTACTGGTTCGGCCTCGCCGCCGAGAACCAGATGCCGAGCTGGCACGTGGAACCGGCGCAAAGCCTGCCGGACTTCACCACGCTGGTGCTGAAAAAACGCATGGAAGAACTGCTGGAGTCGCCGTCCAGAAATACGTTGGAGCAGGGCATCCTGCCAAACTGGCTGCAGAACCGCCGCTGGTTTGCCGGCAAGGACGCGGCCATCGAGCAGGTCAACCTGGCTTACGGTGTGCGTTTTGGTGATGCGCAGCATCCGGTGCTGTTGAGTGAAATCGAAGTCACCAGCGGCGGCCAGACCAGCCGCTATCAACTGCCGTTCGGCTTTATTGCCGAAGATCAGGTCGGCGCGGCTTTGCCCCAGCAACTGGCGCTGTCACGGGTGCGCCGTGGGCCGCAGGTCGGTTTGATCACCGATGCCTTCAGCCTGGAGAACTTTATCCGCACGGTGTTGCAAGGAATGCACGAAAACCGGGTATTGCCTTCCGATGGCGGCGAGATCCGTTTCGAGCCGACGGCTGAACTGGCGAAACTGGGCCTGACGGCAGAGTCGGAAGTGCGCTACCTGTCCGCCGAGCAATCCAACAGCTCGGTGGTGATCGGCAACAGCCTGGTGCTCAAGCTGATCCGCAAAGTCGCCTCGGGTGTGCACCCGGAACTGGAAATGAGCGCGTACCTGACCAGCGCCGGGTTCGGCAATATCTCGCCGCTGCTGGGTGCGGTGGTGCGTCGGGATGCGGCGGGCGAAGACAACCTGTTGATGATCGCCCAAGGCTACCTGAGCAATCAGGGCGATGCCTGGGAATGGACCCAGAACAACCTGGAACGGGCGTTGCGCGACGAGCTGGCGGACGCGATGTCCGATCAGGATCAGCACTACAACGCGCTTGGCGAGCTGAAGGATTTCGCGGCCATGCTTGGCCAGCGCCTGGGCGAAATGCATCAAGTGCTTGCAGCGCCGAGCAACAACCCTGATTTCGAACCGCAAAACACCACGCAAAAAGATGCGCTGGCGACGGCCAAGGATGTGGCGGCGCAGATCGAGCATGCGCTGAAGTTGCTCAAACAGCATCAAAACGAACTGAACCCGGCGGACAAAACCCTGGTCAGCCGTTTACTGGACAACAAAAAAGCCATTCTTAGTCACGTGCAGGAGTTGGGCAAAAAGACTGCGGGTGGCCTGCGGATTCGCGTGCATGGCGACTTGCACCTTGGCCAGGTACTGGTGATCAAGGGCGATGCCTACCTCATCGATTTCGAAGGCGAACCGGCGCGACCGCTGCACGAACGCCGGGGCAAGCACAGCCCGTACAAGGATGTCAGCGGTGTATTGCGTTCCTTCGACTATGCGGCGGCGATGACCATCAACGTGCACAACGTCGACAACACGGCGCAGGCACAGGCGGCTCGCAAGCGAGTGGCGGATCGTTATTTGAGTGAAGCAAAACAGGCATTTGTCGACGCTTATCGGCTGGCGGCAGCTACGCTTGGCCATGCGTGGCAAGATCCCGAAGGCGAGGACGCCGCACTGGCGTTGTTCGGCCTGGAGAAGGCGGCTTATGAAGTGGCCTATGAGGCGGAAAATCGTCCCACCTGGCTGCCCGTGCCGTTGCACGGTTTATATGGATTATTGAGTGGGCTTAAACCCTTTTCCGATCTTGGTGGAGAGTAGTCATGAGTGTCTCGAACAAGGAACAGGGTCATCACAAAGAAGCGCTGCTGCCCAGGGCGCGGGATATCGACGCATTGGTGCGCGCCGAGCATATCGATCCTTTTGCGATTCTTGGCCCCCACGCTGATGGCGCTGGCGGGCAATTCATTCGCGCGTATCTGCCGGGTGCCTTGAGTGTGCAGGTGCTGGCCAGGGATACCGGACAAGAGCTCGGCCAACTTGAAGCCACAGAGACGCCGGGATTGTTTGTCGGGCATTTCGAACGTGCGCAAGCGTATCTGCTGCGTACCCGTTGGGCCGGCGGCGAGCAAACGGCAGAAGATCCTTACAGCTTCGGTCCGTTGTTGGGCGAAATGGATTTGTATCTGTTTGCCGAAGGCAATCACCGCGACCTCAGCGGGTGCCTGGGCGCGCAACTGAAAACCGTGGACGGCATCGACGGCGTGCGTTTCGCCGTGTGGGCGCCGAATGCCCGGCGGGTGTCGGTGGTCGGTGATTTCAACGTCTGGGACGGGCGCCGGCACCCGATGCGCCTGCGTCACCCCACAGGCGTCTGGGAATTGTTCATCCCGCGCCTGCAAGCCGGGGACACCTACAAATACGAGATTCTCGGCGCCCACGGCATCCTGCCGTTGAAGGCCGATCCCGTGGCGTTGGCCACCAGCCTGCCACCGGACACCGCCTCGAAAGTCGCTTCACCCTTGAACATCGACTGGCAGGATCAGGACTGGATGATGACCCGTGGTGACCGCCAGCGGGTGACGGCGCCGTTGTCGATCTACGAATTGCACGCCGGCTCGTGGCAATGCGAGCTGGACGATCTGGGCGAAGTGGCCCGCCAGTACACTTGGCCCGAGTTGACCGAGCGGCTGATTCCCTATGTCAAAGACCTCGGTTTCACCCACATCGAACTGATGCCGATCATGGAGCACCCGTTCGGCGGCTCGTGGGGTTATCAGTTGTTGTCGCAATTCGCGCCGAGTGCGCGGTATGGCACGCCGGACGAGTTCGCCGCGTTCATCAACGCCTGCCACCAGGCCGAACTCGGGGTGATTCTCGATTGGGTGCCGGCGCATTTCCCCACCGATACCCACGGCCTGGCCCAGTTCGACGGCACGGCGCTGTACGAGTACGGCAACCCGCAGGAAGGCTTCCACCAGGATTGGGACACGCTGATCTACAACCTGGGGCGCACCGAAGTGCACGGCTACATGCTGGCGTCGGCGCTGCACTGGCTCAAGCATTTCCACGTCGATGGCCTGCGGGTCGATGCCGTGGCCTCGATGCTGTACCGCGACTACTCGCGCAAAGCCGGCGAGTGGGTGCCGAACCGCCATGGCGGGCGGGAGAATCTGGAGGCCATCGACTTCCTGCGCCACCTCAACGATGTGGTCGCCCTGGAAGCACCCGGTGCCCTGGTGATCGCCGAGGAATCCACCGCATGGCCAGGCGTCAGCCAGGGCACGCAACAGGGTGGCCTGGGCTTTGCCTACAAATGGAACATGGGCTGGATGCACGATTCGCTGCATTACATCCAGCAGGACCCGGTGTACCGCGCCCATCACCACAACGAGCTGAGTTTCGGCCTGGTGTATGCGTGGTCCGAGCGCTTCATCCTGCCGATCTCCCACGATGAAGTGGTGCACGGCAAACACTCGCTGATCGACAAGATGCCCGGCGACCGCTGGCAGAAATTCGCCAACCTGCGGGCCTACCTGAGTTTCATGTGGGCGCATCCGGGCAAGAAACTGCTGTTCATGGGCTGCGAGTTCGGCCAGTGGCGCGAGTGGAACCACGACCAGCAACTGGACTGGTACTTGCTGCAATACTCCGAACACAAAGGCGTGCAGAAACTGGTGGGCGACCTCAATCGCCTGTACCGCGAAGAGCCTGCAATGCACGAGCAGGACGACGTGCCGCAAGGCTTCCAGTGGTTGATCGGCGACGATGCGATCAACAGCGTCTATGCGTGGCTGCGCTGGAGCAAGGAAGGGCGGCCGGTGCTGGTGGTGGCCAACTTCACCCCGGTGCCCCGTGAGGCGTATCGGGTCGGCGTGCCGTTTGCCGGGCGCTGGACCGAGTTGCTCAACAGCGATTCGGCGACCTATGCCGGTTCCAATTACGGCAACAGTGGCGGGGCGTTTACCGAAGAAGCGCCGAGCCACGGGCAGGCGTTGTCGCTGGTGCTGAATCTGCCGCCGTTGGCGGTGTTGATGTTGAGTCCGGAGGGCTGATCCAGGACCGCGTCGCATCCATCGCGAGCAAGCTCGCTCCCACAGGGATCACCGCTGTACCTGTGGGAGCGGGCTTGCCCGCGATGGCGTCAGCCCAGTCAATACAACTCTTGAAGTCTGTCCCTCACCACCGCATCCGCACACCCAGGCTGCCAATGATCCCGTTCAGATCATTGTCATCCACATCACTGCTGTAATCGGCGCTGACATACAGGCTCACGGTCGGCGTGACCTTTGCCACCAACCCCAATCCCAACTCCACCGTCGAAGAGTTGCGACTGCTGCTGATCTTGTCGACCTGATCGAGTGTCACGGTATTACCGGTATACACCGTGTGCCACAAGTTGGTCCGCACATAGGGTTCGACGGGCAGGCCGTTGATGTCGTAACTCCCTTTCAATTTGGCACCGACCCGACCGCTCCACGACGTCAAGTCGCTGGAGGACGCATTGGCTGATCCCGCGTAAGGGGTGTCCAGGGTGATCCGCTGGTTGATCAATTGTGCTTGCGGTTCAACTACCCAGTTCTCGCTGATGCCAATCGGGAAGCCGCCTTCGACCGACAGCGTCACCGCGCTGCCTTCGGTAATTTGCCGCGCGCCTTGATCGTTGCGGCTGACACCGTTGACCCGGCCACCGCTGGCCGACAGATCGACGTGCCAGCCTTGAGGGCCGGTCAGGCTGTAGTAGGCGCCGAGGCTTTGGCCTTGCAGGTTGAGGGTGTCGGTGTTCGGGTCGGACATGCCGCGATTGGTCACCAGGCCGTTGCTGTTGCCCTGGATCTGGCTGGTGCCGCCAATCAGGCCGACTCGTTGGGTATGGCCGCTGTTGCTTTGCAGGGTCAGGATCGCCGGGCCTTTGAGTTCGCCTGAACCGAAGTTGGTAAAGCCTTGGGCGAGGGCGTCGGTTTGCGCCTGGCGTGACGCCTGTCCGTAAATCTGATCCCAGGCATAGGGCGTTGCGTCTTCGGTGGTGAAGTGGCTACTTCGTATGTCGGGATTGGGGCTGAAACGGCCGGGGTAGGTGGTGTCGAGAGCAGGCAGGGCAAGCACGGGAATGTCCTGGCGATACCAGGGCGTTACTTCTTCCTCGGCCGGTTGGGCCTGTACTTCCATGGAGGAGCACAGCAGGAGTGAACTCGAGACAGTGCAGAAAGTGACTTTGATCTCTTGTTGGGTGAGTGAAGTTCTCATGGCGGGGCTACCTTGCAATCGCGTGCCGTACTTGCCTTGGCGTCTCTCCTACCCCGAACGAGGGGCGACCGAATGTATGGAGGCAAGCCGGGGGCCGCCCGTGTTCGCGGGTGTCTTGGGGGCTTGCCCCTGATTGTGTTTCCGGGGGTAGTACCGTGAAGTCAAGAAGACCCCTGCCACTGCGTCAAGAAAATGGCCGATAAATGGTAGGGCTATTTTTTCTTCTATAAGTGCCTGATTTACGACGCATCCCTAAGTTCTTGTTTATTGGAAAATTCGTCAAAAAACTCGCGGGCTAGAGCTATTGCTCGGAGTTACCAGCTCAGCCTGATACCCAGGTTGCCGGCCATTCCTCGCTGCTGATTGCTGTCGATATTGCTGCTGTAGTCGGCGTTGGCGTACACGCTGACGCTGGGGGCGAGGGTCAGGATGGCACCAATACCAAGATCGGCCCACGAAGTCTTTTGCTCGGTGTCGATGTCGGTGGTTCCGGCAAAAGTGACCGTGTCCGTTCCGGAAAAGGTGTGCCACAGATTGGCGCGCACGTAGGGTTCCAGCGGCAGCCCGCTGACGGCGTAGCGACCTTTGAGGCGAGCGCCGAAGCGCCCGGTCAAGGCCGGATCAGAATCGAAGGACACACGGGAAACACCGTCGTCCTGACTGTCGAGATCAATCTGTTGGTGGATGATTTGCGCCTGGGGTTCGATGACCCAGTTGTTCGCCATCGCGAAGGGATAGCCAGCCTCCACTGATAGGGTCAGGGCATGCCCGTCATTGTCGATCTTCAGACCTCGATCGGAATTGCTGTCACCGTCAAGCGAGGTGTACATTGCCACCGCATCGATGTACGCGTTGCCGGGATCGGTGATTGTCCAATAGACGCCGAGGCTGTCGCCCTCAAGCTCGACCTTGCCGGCGCGTTTGTCTTCGAAACCCTGATTGAAACCGTCGACATCACCTTTCAAGCGGCTGTGGCCGACGAAGAAACCGCTGCGCTGGGTTTGCCCGCCCGCCAATTGCGAACCAAAAAGATCGTTGCCGACCTGGAAGCCATTGAGCGAACCGTCAAGGGTGGGCGCCACGGTGCCGGCCCAGCTCTGGTCGAAGTTCTTGCCATAGACCCGGCCCCAGCCTGCACCGAAGGTTCCGGTTTCAGTCAGCAGACGTTGATCGCCCTGGCGATCGTGGAAGGTGCCGAGGGCGGTCATGGTCAATTGCGCTGCTGCTGGCGGCAATACTGACCAGGTCGGGACTTCCGGACGATACAAGGGGATCGGCGCTGAGCCCGGCGCGGGAACCGGCACCGACGGACTGCCGCCCGCCGCCACTGGCGTGGCTACCAGCGGCACCAGAATCGGCGGCAGCGTCGGGTCGGGGTTGGGCACCGCAACCAGCGGCACTGCCACGGCGGCCGAGCGCAAGTACCAACTGTTTTCGCTGCCGGCGGTGATACCGCCCTTGTACAGGACGTAATCATAGGCACCGGCCGATACTGGAGCCTTAAGGCTGAAGGCGTCGCTGTTGCTGACTGCTGTGCCCTGGGCTTGAACTACCTGGATGCCGTTTTGCAAGGTCTCCGCGCCAGCGCCACCGAGGTTGTTGACGGTGATGGCTGTGGTGCCTGTGAGCGTTCCGCCGTTGACCACCAGTTTATCGCTCGGCGAACTGTCATCCCCCAGCGCGCTTTGCACCCACAACTGTCCGCCATTACCTGCGTAATTGCCCTGCACCGTCAGCGTGTCGCTGGCATTGCCGCTACTCAGATCGATGATCCCGGCGTTGTTCAGGGTGGCGCGTTGGCTGGCGGTAAAAGGCGTGATACTGCCCTGGGTGGATGTCAGGACGCTGCTGCCGTCGATATTGAATACGCCGGTGCCGCTGGTGCCGTCACCGAGAACGAAGTTACCGGCGAGATCGAACTGCGAACCGTTGTTCAGGTTGACCGTTTCCCAATTGATGTAGCGCCCGGCCCCTGCAGTTGTGGTGCGGTCGAAGGTCAGCACATCGATGCCGGTGCCGCCGTTGAGGCTGGGTGTCTGGGCGAGTGTGCTCTCGCCGAGATTGCGCAGGATTGCAATGTCATTGCCGTCTTCCAGCAAGATTTGCGAACGGATGATGCCGCCGCCATCCCTGACAAAGGTGTCGTTGCCGGTACTGGTGCGGACCTCGCCAACGATCTCGCCGCCGGTCACCGTGATGCTGTCGTTGCCGCCGCTGACGCTGATGTTGCCGCCGATCCTGCCCCCGGAAACGATGATGGTGTCGGTGCCGAAACCGGTGACCAGGTTGCCGAGGATTTGCCCGCCGGACAGGTCGAACAGGTTGTTGTCGAGTTTCATGTCGACCCGGCCGATGGTGCCTCCGGTCATCGTGGCGGTGTCGCCGTCCTCGAAGGCACCGACGATCGTGCCACCGGTCATGCGGAAGAAGTCACGATTGTCGCCCTGGGCCAGGGACCCGATGCTGCCGCCACTCATGGTGAAGGTGTCGATGCCATTGCCCTGGTTGACGGTTCCGGTGACCTGGCCGTTGCTGATGTTGAAGGCATCGGCGCCATCCCCCTGATCCACGATGCCCACGATACGACCGGAATCCATGTTGACCGTGTCAGTGCCGGCACCGAACGTCACGTTGCCATTGATCGTTCCGGTGCCATTGGCGGGGAGGTTGAGGGTGTTGTTGCCCGCCAGATCGGTCAGCGGCCCGCTGCTTGCGCTGTCGCAAGTAAAGGTGTCGTTGCCGGCGGTCGGGGTAAGGG
>RCUQ01000384.1_pt1 | contig 20530 bp, 19 predicted proteins | sample 2166351 | NCBI WGS metagenome assembly RCUQ01 (sample SAMN09932597, study PRJNA488358) | compost metagenome | feature: garden; material: soil; isolation source: compost soil in acetonitrile-enriched culture | place: Germany: Experimental Botanical Garden Goettingen | collected 2016-01-27
AAGGCGGGGGACTCGAGTGCCGGGATGTGGCTGGTGGGGCCACCACCTGTTTCTGAAAATCAATAAGTTACCTTCCAAGAGCCGTCTGGTCATCCACTTTGTGTGGACGACAGGAGCGCTCGCAATGAATCTCTGGCTCAGTCCCCACGGCATCTGGTATTACCGGAAAGTCACCACGCTCCCCTGTGGTCGTCGTAAAGAGATCAAAAAATCCCTGCAAACCCGAGACAAACTTTGTGCCCGCCACAAGGTCGCCCAGTTGCTTGCCTGTGTGCGATCCAAACCGACGTCTACCGTGCCGTCTGTTGGTGCCACTGAAGAACCAGCAAACCAGTCGAACTACAAGCCTGCGGCTCGGGCGGCCAGACCGCTTGCTCCACTCCTGTCAGTCTTGAGTGACCGCTATCAGAAGGAAAAGGCCCTCTCTTGGGCACCCAAGGAGCGGAAGAATCAGAAGCACTATCTCGGCTCCTTTATCGAGGTTATGGGGGACAGACCGGCGACAGGCTACAGCAAGGCTGATGTGGTCATGTTCAAGGATGGGCTGCTGAATTCTGGCAAGAGCCCGGCCACCATCAACAAGTACCTCCAGAAGCTCTCCCTGTTGTTTAGCTGGTTGGCCAATCACCACGAGGGGATCGTCAATCACTTCGCTGGGCTCAAGTTGCAGCGGGTCAAGGAAGTGAACTCACGGAGCGGCTACACGGAACAGGAGAGGCAGCGGTTTATCCAGTGGGCGAAGGAGCAAGAACCCTATCGCCGATGGATAGCCTTGCTGGGGCTCTACACGGGAGCCCGAGCCAACGAGATCTGCCAGCTCTATGCCGATGAAGTGGTGTTGGTGGACGACATCTGGTGCATCAAGGTGCAGGCTAGCAGACCCGATCAGAAGCTCAAGACAGACAACAGTGCCAGGTTAATCCCGATCCATTCGGCGGTGTTGGAGGCGGGCTTCCTGGCGTTTGTGCAGGGGAGGGCAGGGGGAAGGCTATTCACCGAGCTGCCCCATCGACAAGACGGCTACAGCCACCTGTGGGGGCAGTGGTTCAGTCGCAACCGGCCGGTGCCTAAAGATTTCCACAGCTTGAGGCACACGGTGGGAAGCACATTGAAGGATAAAGGAGTGCCGCTGCAATTCGCTGCTGCCATCCTGGGGCACGCTAACGGAGCGATCAGCTATGACCGCTATGGTGGAGGGATCTCGGTTGAAAAGCTCAAGGAGGCCATTGAAGCTGCCTTGTAGCCTCCATTCCTGCCGATGCCGGAAAACGGGAAGGATGGGATCTGCTGGAAGTGCTGAAATTCTGGCATTTTAAAGAACTTTTTCTAGGAAAATTCTCACAGAAAAGTTCTATAAATAGCTGTAATTTCAGCAGGTTAATCATCCTTATTGAGCCCCTTCCTTTTGTCGGTGGGGAACGCGGGGAAACCAAAAACAGCAGAGGGGCCCGAAGGCCCCCCATTCGTCACACAGTGTAGTTCGCTCCTGGCTCCGGCTGCTCCCGGTGGGCTGAGACGGTCATGTCAGCCATCTCGCTATCGAGCAGGGTCAACCCGATGACGGTGACCTTGCTGTTATAGCGGGTGATCGCGAGACCCTTCTCCGCCAGTTTCTTCTTGAGGGCAAGCTGCTTCATGACCCACTCGCCATGTTGCTGGGCCCAGAGGCTGTACGCCGCATAGACTTCGCTCATGGGCACTTTGGCTCCTTCCCTAGCTTGACTGCACTCCTCCAGGAAGCACCCCACCAGGTCTGACTCTGCACGGTAGCTCTCGACATCCGCCCTGAGACTGGCTGGCATGGATGCCTTGAGGCCCTGCTCCTGCCACATCTGGCAGCCCTTGATGGCCCAGTTCAGAATGCCGGACAGCTCAGCTTGCAGTTTCTCCATCAGTTGCGGGTCCAACTGCTCCTTGGTGAAAGAGGCATTGAAGGGCAACAGCATCATCCGACGCCACATACCGGGGCTGGTATCCCGGATCTCCGGCTTGTGGTTGCCCACCATGACCAGTGAGAAGTGAGGGCGGAACTCCATCTCGGTCTTGGCGTAGGGAGCGCGAGCGACGATGATGTCATCTCCTGTCATGGCCTTCACCAAGTTCTCATCCATACGTGACCCTTCCGGTAACTCGTTGGCGACCACCAGGCGAGCATCTACCAGTTTGGTCAGGGACGGGTTCGGCCCGTTGCTTCCGTTGCGATTGAACAGCAGAACGTTACTACTGATCTGCCGACTGAACTCTCCCAGCAACTGCTGAATTACCGACATGAAGGTACTCTTGCCGTTGCAACCGCCTCCGTGGAGGAAGAACAGGAGCTGTTCGTCAGTGCGTCCGGTGATCCAGTAGCCCACGCAGCGTTGCAGGAAGGCTGCGTAGTCGGCATTCCCACAGGTGATCTCGCTGATGAACTGCTCCCACCTCGGGCAGGTAGCCACCGGGTCATACACTGCCGGACTGTGGTGGGTCATCATAAATGTCCGTCTCGGTGCCAACAGTCGACCGGTCTTTAGGTCGATGACGCCGTTAGCCGTACCCAACAGCATCGGATCGGCATTCAGTTCGTGCAGCCTTGCTGCCATCATCGGTTTGGCCAGCTCCAACATGTTCTGGATGCTGGCCCTGCTCAGGCTGCGGTTACCATAGCTGCTGACCGAATGTGCCCAGTTGATGGCATCCTTGTTGGTGGCCTTGGCAAGTAGCTGTTGGCCGATGTGCTGGATCTCTTCCCCAACAGACTGGGCGAGCTTCAGCGGGCTCAGGTCGTTATGCATCCAGTACGTTCCATTGAAATGGAGGAAGCCGCCAAACTCAGGGATGAACCGCAGGTTATGGCCATGTAGCTCAACTAGCCGCTGGGCATTTGCGGAGTCGTTGAACTCGGCTGACGAGATATGTGTGCGAGGACTGACCTTGATTACTTCAGGTTCCAGATCGCTATCCTGGCCGGCTTCGGCTTCGGCTTCGGCTTCGGCTTCGGCCAAAGTCTCAACTTGGGTGAATGCCGCCACCAGCTCTGCCAGGGGCAGCGGGTTGTCGCCGTGCAGATACTCGTCGATGTCCTTCACATCATCCGGCAGCTTGACCTGAGTCAGCTTGAGGCCGAGCCGAGCCACCTTGGAGCGGTACTTGTCGCCCGCCTCATCGGTATCGAAGAAGGTGACGACATCACAGTCAGCCAGCTCACGCCCCAGCCACTCCAACTGGGTCTGTGACAGAGTCCCAATGGTAGCCAGCACGGGGCCTGACCAACCTGCATCCACCAGCGACAGGCGGTCATTCTCCCCCTCTACCAGGGCGACAGGGCCGGGGGCATTCAGACTCTCTTCCCCATAGAACTGAACCCCGTTAAGCCAATGACGGCTCGGCAGTTGGTACGGCTGACCCTTGTTTGGATCCTTGAAGGTGAAGCGGCTGACTTGCCCGTTGCGATCGAAGTGCGGGAACACATAGACACCGCTTGGGAAGAAGTCACGAAGTTGGTCAGGGGCATCCTGGCGGGGCTTGACCAGACCGGAGGCCAGCCGCTCCTCTTGGCTGAACCCGGCATCCTTCAGAGCCTTGTTCAGGCCACCGGAGAAGCCGATATCCAGCCCCACCAGTACCTCCTCGGAGTGGCCACGTAGTTCCACCAGCTCGTTTGTGTTCAGACGAGCTTGGTAGTGGCTGGCGGCTAGTTTGAAGAGCGCTTGCAGGCGAGCGGGTGGGGCTGTGTAGACGGGCTGCTCCAGCTTCACCACCTTGCGAACGGTCGGGGTGACGGTCAGCTCTCCCAGCAGGAGCAAACGGGCGGCGTCAGACGCTCTGTTAGCCTGACCGCACTTGATGATCAGGTCGAACACGTCCCCTCTCTCCTCGCAACTAAAGCAGTGGAAGTTGTCGTCGTCAGGATAGAGGGTGAAGCAGTCGTTATGACCGCATAGCGGGCAACTGGCATCATCCAATCGATAGGTGTTGGAGCCGACTTTCCTGACGTCTTGCCCGGTCAGGGCAGAGGCGACATCCATAATGGGGAACTGCTCTTTCACAGCAGCAAAGTCGATATTCAGGGAGTGGCCTGCATCAGCCAGAGCAAATTCAAGGTCAACTTGATTGGTTTGAGACATGGTGTCTCTCCTTCGATGACCGCAGCTGGAACTAAAATCAGTTGTGTAGGTGTTCCAAACGGCGGTAATCAGGTCGGGTAACGACGCCCCCCGAGGGCTTATGGCGTAGAGCCAAGGTTCGATGTGCGGGGGGCTTCTACCCGCCGACAACCCCGACTATACGGATCGGCAGAAGCAATACAACCCCTCTTTTTGGCCCTCTCAGGCTCCATTTCGCGTTTTCGTTGTGAACAACGCAAAATCCACGATCAAAGATTTTTTCATGTGATCTCGATAGCGGGATCAAGTTCACAATATTGCTGCTTCTCTTGTCGGTTCCATGGACTGGCAGACCCCAATCCGCTGGTCCACATCGAACAGCCTGAAAATGCGATATGTGTATCTATCCTGGGAAGGGGACCGTCAAGATCACACTCATGGCCGGTCTCCCGTGGTAGAATCCCCGCCATTTCGTCTATCTCAAACCGCCCGGCGGTCCCACGAGGTTTTCATGACCACCAACATCTCATCCCTTGCCAATCTCATCTGGTCGGTAGCCGACCTGTTGCGAGGTGATTTCAAGCAGTCCCAGTATGGCCGCATTATCCTGCCTTTCACCGTGCTTCGCCGTTTGGAATGTGTGCTGGCCCCTACCCGTGACAAGGTGCTGGCTACGGTTGAGAGCACCAAGGCGATGCACGAGCTGGCCCGCCACAAACTGCTGCTGAGTGCAGCCGGTCAGAGCTTCTACAACACCGCTAAACTCACCCTGGATAACCTTGGTGAGAAGCAAGTAGGCGACAACCTGGACGCCTATGTGCGAGGCTTCTCCCGCGAGGCGTTTGAGGTGTTCGAGCACTTCAACTTCGCTGCCAGCATCGATCTGTTGGAGGATGCCGACCTGCTCTACAAGGTGGTCCGCAACTTTGCCAATGTGGATCTCTCCCCCGAGGCGGTGGACAACTATCATATGGGCCTGGTGTTCGAGGAGCTGATCCGCAAGTTTGCCGAAAGCTCCAACGAGACCGCCGGTGAGCACTTCACCCCCCGCGACATCGTGCGGCTCACCACCTCCCTGGTATTCGCCGCCGATGACGGGGCCCTGACCACGGCCGGGGTGGTGCGGACCATCTATGACCCCACTGCGGGCACAGGTGGCTTCCTCTCCTGCGGCATGGAGTACCTGCACGAGCTCAACCCCGCCGCCCGTCTTGCCACTTTTGGACAAGAGCTCAACCCCGAGTCATTCGCCATCTGCAAGGCCGACATGCTGATCAAGGGGCAGGACATCAGCAACATCAAGCTCGGCAACACTCTCTCTGACGACCAGTTGCCGCTGGATAAGTTCGACTACTGCCTCTCCAACCCGCCATTCGGGGTGGACTGGAAGAAGGTCGAGAAGCAAGTCCGGGATGAACACCTGCTAAAGGGCCACAGTGGCCGCTTCGGGGCGGGTCTGCCCCGTGTCTCTGACGGCTCATTCTTGTTCCTGCAACATCTGATCGCCAAGATGAAGCCGGAGGGCGCTCGTATCGGCATCATCCTCAACGGCTCCCCGCTCTTTACCGGTGGGGCAGGTAGCGGCGAGAGCGAGATCCGCCGCTATATCCTCGAACACGACCTGCTCGATACCCTGGTGGCCCTGCCCACCGACATGTTCTACAACACAGGCATCGCCACCTATATCTGGGTGCTATCGAACCACAAACCGGCGGAGCGTAAGGGCAAGGTGCTGCTGATCAACGCCAGTGACCTGCACAGCCCGATGCGAAAATCGTTGGGCTCCAAGCGTAAACAACTGAGCGACGAAGCCATTGAGCAAATCGTCCGCCTCGCCAGTCGTTTCGAGGCGAGCCCGATCGCCAAGATATTCCCCACCACCGCCTTCGGTTATCGCCGTATCACGGTGGAGCGGCCGCTGAAACTGGCGTTTTACTCGCAGGATGCCGAGCGGCTCGCCAGCCTCACCGCCGACAAGGGATGGGCCAAGCTTGATAACGAGTTGCAGCAGGCCATCCTGACGGCCCTGCCGACTCTGCCCGAGCGGCTGCTCTGCCGCGAGCAGTTCAAAAAGCAGCTCACCAAGGCGTTAGGCACCATCAAGCTGCCTGCTCCGGCCTTTAAACTGCTGGTGAACACCTTTGGCGAGCAGTGCGATGAGGCCGAGGTGTGTAGAACTAAGGGGGAGGTGGAAGCCAGCTCTGAGCTGCGGGATTACGAGAACGTGCCGCTCGGGGAAGACATTCATGAGTATCTCAAGCGTGAGGTGTTGCCCCATGTACTGGATGCCTGGATTGACTTGAGTAAGACCGACCCGCTCGATGGGCAGGTCGGCATCGTTGGCTACGAGATCCCCTTTAACCGCCACTTCTACCAGTATCAGCCGCCCCGCGAGCTGGCAGCTATTGATGCCGATCTCGATGCGGTCGCCAAGGAGATCATGCAGCTGCTGGCACAGGTGCATTCATGATACCAATGCATACTGGCTACTCAGGAATCGCCGACGGGGTTGGACGCAATAGCACGCAATATGACGCAAAGAGATTGACTATCGGGCGTCCGATACCTAATATTGCGGGCAACACACCCGCCATGCCTATGACGTTGGTTTCATACCAGGTTATGCACAAATTGGCGGGTTTTTTTATGCTCGTTCGTCAACCTCGCCAGCACAGGGGGAGGCGACATGACCCGCTTTAGCAAACCGGCCAAGAGTGCGGCTGAGCATCTCCAGCAGTGGCGTGAACGGGGTCTGATCATCGACGATGAGGAGCGTGCGACTCGCTACCTCTCGCACATCAGTTATTATCGGCTCTCTGCCTATGCCATCCCATATACCCAGCCAGGTTCGACGGATCATCGTTTCCTGCCTGGCACCCGATTTGACGATCTGCTGTCACTTTATGTGTTCGATAGGGAGCTTCGTCTGCTGGTGCTCGATGCGATAGAACGTGTCGAGGTGGCCGTGCGGGCACAGTTGTGCAATCACATGTCCCTCACCTATGGCAACGATCCCTTTTGGTATCTGGATGAGGGCCACTTCAAACGTGAGTACGGCCATAAACGCCTGCTGGCAGGCCTTGAGCGACAGCTCGATGATGAGCGAAAGCGGTTGGAGAGCGATCTGCGGCAGTTGGAAAAACGTCGCAACCTGAGTGACGAGCAGCGGCAGGCGTTGGGCCAGAAGGTGCGACAAGAGACCTTCCTTCGTCACTATCTATGTAGTTACGAGCATCCACGCTTGCCCCCTTGCTGGATGATGGTGGAGATGCTGACCTGGGGGGATCTCTCCTATCTCTATGCCGGGTTGCTGCGGGCGGCGGATCAGAAGGCGGTAGCCCGGGGCCTTGGTTCCCACGCCGAGCTGCTCCTCTCCTGGCTCAAAGGCATCAATCTGGTTCGCAATATCTGTGCTCACCATGCGAGGCTCTGGAACCGAGAACTGGGGGTCAGCATTAAACTGCCCACCTCCGATGCGGTCAACTGGCTTAAGGAAGAGGTCGAGCTAACGGACCCCCATATACGCTGGGAGAAGCGTCTCTACCCCGTGCTGGTAGCGTTGCAAGGCCTGCTCTATACCATCAGCCCAGCCTCCCGCTGGGGTGATAGGCTAGCCACTTTACTGGCCAAATACCCCCATATCTCTCATGCCCATATGGGAATGCCGGTTAGCTGGCAGCAAGATCCCTTCTGGCAACATGCACTACAACAAGGAGAGCAGAAATGATAGCTGCCGAACCTAAAAAGATAACCAAGTATCAGCTCTATCCGGAATATAAGGATTCGGGAGTTGAGTGGGTTGGTGACATGCCACGTCATTGGCAATCGAAACCAGCTTTTGCTGTTGTGATGGATGAGTGCATAAAAAATAGCGATGGTGCAGAGTCGAACGTGCTCTCTCTTAGCTATGGGAATATTGTAGAGCGTGACGTAGAAACCAATTTCGGTTTGCTGCCTGAATCGTTCAATACCTATCAGATTGTCAACCCCGGTGACATAATTCTACGGCTAACAGATCTTCAAAATGACAAGCGTAGCCTTCGAGTTGGTCGGTCAACATTGCAGGGAATTATTACATCAGCTTATTTGAAACTATCTTGTAGCGGTGAACTTAACGATCGTTATGCCTATCGTCTTCTGCACTCGTATGACACCACGAAGGTGTTTTACGGAATGGGCGGCGGGTTGCGACAATCCATGAAATTTGAGGATTTCCGCCGTTTACCCTTTTTGGTGCCACCCCTAGAAGAACAACGCACCATCGCCGCCTTCCTCGACCACGAAACAGCCCGGATTGATCGGCTGATTGCCCAGCAGCAGCGGCTGATAGAGTTGCTTAAAGAGAAGCGGCAGGCGGTGATCTCCCACGCTGTCACCAAGGGCCTCAACCCCAACGCTCCCATGAAAGACTCCGGCGTCGAGTGGCTCGGCCAAGTGCCGGAGCATTGGGAAGTAACACGATCAAAATTTGTATCAGAAATTTTTGTCCCTCAGCGAAATAAGCCAGAGCTGAATGATATCGGTGATGGTATATTCTGGGTGACAATGGAAGATATGAAAAATGATGAAATAAATGAAACTAGACGTTTTGTCTCAAGTGATGCTGCAACCATTTCTGGCTCTAAAGTGCTTCAGAAAGGAGCTGTTGTTGCTAGTTGTGTCGGAAATTTTGGTGTGGCTGCATTACTCAATGTCGATGTCATAATAAATCAGCAGTTACAGGCATATATTCCTAAAGCGATATCTGGTCAATATCTTCGAGACCTTATATCAATATCAAAAACATATTTCGAACTTGTCGGTACAGCTGCAACTCTTATATATGTTAATCAAGAGGGGTTTGGAAACATGCCGGTAACTCGGCCTCCAATTGAAGAGCAGTTAGAAATTGAAAAGTACAATAATAAGATTAAAGAAAAGTTCGAGCATGCTATAGCAAAAGGAGAATTGCAGGTCTCTTTGTTACAAGAACGCCGCACCGCCCTGATTTCCGCTGCCGTCACCGGCAAGATCGACCTGCGTGGCTGGACTTCGCCCAAGGAAGAGGTGGCGGCATGAGCGATATCAAGCTGTTTCGTTATGGCCCGCAGGGGGTAAGCGAGCTGGAAGGCAAGGCCGCCGTGGTGGAAAAGCAGTTGCAGGTTCTGATCGAGCAGCAGATGACAGCCTTTCTCGGGGTTCGCTTTCTGGCCAGCGAATACACCACCGGCAAGACCCACAAGGGGCGGATCGATTCCCTCGGGATCGACGAGAACGGCTGCCCGGTGATCATCGAGTACAAGCGCTACAGCAACGAAAACGTCATCAATCAGGGCCTCTTCTATCTCGACTGGTTGCTCGACCATCAGGCCGAGTTCCGCTGGTTGGTGATGGAGACGTTGGGTAAAGCGGTCGCTGGCAATATTGAGTGGTCTGGCACCCGCCTGCTCTGCATCGCCGGTGACTTTACTCGCTACGACCTGCACGCTGTGCAGCAGATCAACCGCAATGTGGAGCTGATCCGCTACAAGCTGTTTGGCGACGACCTGCTGATGCTGGAGTTGGTCAATGCGGTGACCAGTCAGGTTAGTAAGCCCGCCACTCCGGCAGAGTCTGGTTTGCCGCTTTCAGTTCCAGTGAACGAGCCCGTCCAAGCGTCCAATGGCCATGCCCGCACTAATGCCGAACGACAGGCTGCCGCTAGCCCAACACTGCGTGCCCTCCACGAGTCGGTGTGCGATTTTATGGAAGTGTTGGGTGATGAGGTGCAACGCAAGGAGCTCAAGCTCTATACGGCCTTTAAGAAGATCCGTAACTTTGTCTGCGTGGTGATCGCCTCCACCCAGCAGGATCCGCATCTCAAGCTCTATCTCAATCTCGACCCCGATACCGTCGAACTATCGGAGGGGATGATTGTCGATGCCCGCAACAAGGGCCATTGGGGGACCGGTGATCTGGAGCTGACCATCCGTCACCAGCAGGACTGGGAGAAGGTTATCCCCCTGATCGAGCGTTCCTACCTGGAGAATTGATGTTGATTGGAATAATCAAAAAATTGTTGTTGTGGTGTGGAGATGATTCATATCAGCGTCAAGCTACGCGAATAAAAGAAGCCAATGCATTAAATGATGCACTTTTAAAAAAAGCAGCGGACTTAGTAGAAGAGCGGGACATTAAGGCTACAGCATTGGAGCACGCTGAGCTTCGAATTCAACGATTGCTATCTGAGCTCAATGATATAGATGAAGCATCTCAGAAACAGGCATCCATCATTCGTAGCTTGGAGAGCAAACAAAGGGACTTGGATGATAAAGTCTATGAGTTGCGACAGTGGGAAACCCGCTATCGTCAGATGATCCATAAGCTAACGCCCAAAGATCAAACTCCCCATATCATTAAATTAGATGCTGAATCAACCGTTGTCTTACCACCCAATAGCAGGGACGAATGTCAAGCATGTGGTGGTTTGGGGCCATATTGCAGGTGCTCTAATTAGAGTCCGTTGGTCCGATTAGCGAAGCGTAATCGGACGTTCGCGTCATCAAGCCTTCTAGTTTTCTCGCACAGGAGTGAATGGCATGACCCTACCCACCCTCACCGCCCAATTAGCCATCCTCGCCGCCGCCCATCCAGAGGTGGTGGTGCTGTGGCTCTATGGCTCCCAAGCCAAGGGGAACGCTGGGCCCCACAGCGACTGGGATCTGGCGGTGGCATTTGATCCGGTCAAGTTAGCCGATCCTCTAGACAATCGGTTGCGGCCCGAGTTGCTGGCCCTCGATTGGCAACGAGCCTTAGGGCTGACCGAGGGGCAACTGTCGGTGGCTGATATCAATCAGGCGCCTATTCCTCTGGCCTTTGCCATCGTCGATGCCAACCGGGTACTCTTTTGCCGTGATCAGGGTCGCCGTCTGCGTGAAGAAGCCCGTATCATGTCGCAGATGGAAATCAATTTCCGTTCTCCCAATCATTCTTCGCACCAGGAGTGACGTTTCCCATGGCCGATAACGCCTATATCACAGCCCTTCGATTGAGTCTTAGCCGCTATCAGGCCGAACTGCTTGAACTGCGAACCCTGCTGGGCCAGCGGGCCCTATCCAATCTGGAATACCGGGCGGCGGAGCGTACCCTGCAAGTTTCCATCGAAGCCTGTATCGGCGTGGCGAAACATTGGGCCAAGGGGTTGGCGGGCCACAGTCCGCAGGACGCCTATCAGGCGTTCGAGATCCTGGTTCAGCGGGGGGCTCAGCCTGCCGAGGGGTTGACTGGTTGGCGCAAGATCATCGGTCTGCGTAATGCCCTGGTGCACGACTACCTCAACATCGATCCCGAGATCATCCGCAGCGTGATTGCCCAAGGCTATAGCGATCAGTTGTTTACCTTTGCCGAGCAGGGGCTGGTGTGGCTTTCTTTGCAAGAAGAGCCGAAGCAAGGAGACCAGCCATGAGCCTGGATGCTAAAGCACGGGAGAAAGCGTTTCAGGACCATATCATCGGGCAACTGGCCGCCCAAGGCTGGCTGGTGGGCGAATCCGCTCACTATGACAAGGAGCGGGCCCTTTACCCTGAAGATTTGATCGCCTATGTGCAGGAGAGCCAACCAGAGGGGTGGCTGAAATACTGCAAGACTTACGGCGAGGAGCCGGAGCGGCACCTGCTCAACGCTGCGGTGCGGGCGCTGGAGAGCGAAGAGCGGGGAACCTTGTGGCTCTTACGTCATCAGGTGGAAGACCGGGGGCACCGGCTAGCGGTGGCTACCTTCAAGCCTGACCATGACCTCAACCCCGAGCTGGTCGAGCGGTATGCCAAGAACCGGCTGCGGGTGGTGCCCGAGCTGGTCTATAGCCCTAACGGCTATGATGGGCGGCTCGATCTGACGCTGTTCCTGAACGGCATCCCTGTGGCGACGCTGGAGCTCAAATCCTGCTTCAAGCAGTCCCTCGAAAATGCCAAGAAACAGTACCGTATCGATCGCCCGCTGATGACGGCGGGCAAACGTGAGCCGCTGCTGGCCTTCAGGCGGGGAGCCCTGGTGCATTTTGCCCTGAACCAGTTCGAGGTGGCCATGACCACCAAGCTGGCGGGTATGGATACCTTCTTCCTGCCTTTCAACCGGGGGACAGCAAAGGGCGGTGCGGGTAATGACCAACCTGAGGTGGGATACGCCAGCGAGTACCTCTGGCAGGAGATCCTCTCGCCGCACACCTTCCTCAATATTCTGGGGTGTTACCTGCACCTGCATGTGAAATATGAAAAGGATGCAGTAGGAACAGAAGAAAAGAAGGAGACCATGATCTTCCCCCGCTACCACCAGTGGAAGGTGGTGGAGATGCTGCTGGCGACGCTTCAACTGGAAGGCTCTGGCCAGAAGTACCTTATTCAGCACTCGGCGGGATCGGGCAAGTCCAACTCCATCGCCTGGCTGACGCATCAGTTGGCCTCTTTGCGGCGAATTAGTGAGGGCGTAGCAGGTGAGAAGCTGTTTGACTCCGTCATTGTGGTGACGGACAGAACCGTGCTCGATAGCCAGTTACAGGAGACTATTGCCCAGTTTGATCACGCCGCTGGGGTCATCTCCCGCATCAACCGGGAGGAAGGCGAGGGCAGCAAGTCGGCCCAATTGGTCGAGGCACTGGTCAGTGGCACTCCCATCATCATCGTTACCATCCAGACCTTCCCCCATGTGCTCAAGGCCATTCAGGAGAGTACCAGCCTGAAAGCCAGCCGCTTTGCAGTGGTGGCCGACGAGGCCCACTCCAGCCAGACCGGCAAGACAGCCCGACAACTGCGTGAAGTGTTGATGGCTGAGCAGATGGATGAAGAGGACGAGCTCTCGGCCGAAGACGTGATGAACATGACTCTGGCCGCTCGGGGTGGGAGCCAGAACATCAGCTACTTCGCCTTCACTGCGACCCCCAAGGCCAAGACACTGGAGCTGTTTGGTCGCCCACCCAAGCCTAATCTGCCGATCAGTGATGAGAACAAGCCACAGCCGTTCCACGTCTACACCATGCGTCAGGCCATCGAGGAGCGCTTTATCCTCGACGTGTTGCGTAACTACACCAACTACAAGTTGGCCTACAAGCTGGCGATGGACAGTGAGGCTGCGGACGCGGAGGTCGATAGCAAGAAGGCCAAGCGCAAGCTCTCCCAGTGGGTGCGTTTGCACCCCCACAACATCGGCCAGAAGGTGCAGGTGATTGTCGAGCACTTCCGCCAGCACGTCGCACCTCTCTTGGCGGGTCAAGCCAAGGCGATGGTGGTGACGGGTAGCCGGATGGAGGCGGTCCGCTACAAGCTGGCGTTCGACAAGTACGTCAAAGAGCAGGGCTATCCAGCGCTCCGGGCCATGGTGGCCTTCTCGGGCGAGATCGAGGACGAGGGGCAGAGCTGGAACGAGCGGAACATGAACCCGGATCTCGATGGCCGTGACATGCGTAAGGCGTTCGACACGACCGACTATCAGGTGATGCTGGTCGCCAACAAGTTCCAGACCGGATTCGACCAGCCCAAACTCTGTGCCATGTACGTGGACAAGAAACTGACTGGGGTGGACTGCATCCAGACCCTCTCTCGGCTGAATCGCACTTATCCGGGCAAGGAGAGTACCTATGTGCTCGACTTCATCAACGACCCGCAGGATGTGCTGGAAGAGTTCCAGAAATATTACGAGACGGCGGAGCTGGGGTCGGTCTCGGACCCGAACCTCATCTACGACCTGTTCCACAAGCTCAATGGCGAGGGGATCTACACCTGGCCCGAGGTGGTGGCCTTCACCGATGCCTACTTCGACCCCAAACGGGGTGCCGATGCCTTCCTGCGACACGCCGTCCCCGCACGGGATCGCTTCGCCAAGCGTTACCGGTTGGCTATCGACGCCATTCGTGAATGCCGGACCCAGCTCAAGTGGCTGATGGAACAGGGTGGTTCAGGTAGCGACCAGGCCAATGCCGAGCGTCGCCTGAAGGAGGCGGGGGAGGCTCGCTCCTTGCTCGAACTGTTCAAAAAGAACCTCAACGGCTATGTGCGGTTCTACGAGTTTGTCTCCCAGATCACCTCCTTCGACGACTACGACATGGAGCGGCTCTGTGTCTTTGCCCGCCACCTGCTGCCGTTACTGCGAGAAGAGGTACTGGATGAGGAGCAGATCGACCTTTCGGCGGTGATGCTGAGCCACTACCACCTCAAGGCAAAGCGAACCCAGGATCTGCAACTGCGAGAAAATGCCGCCGGTTATGGTCTAGATGGGATCGCCTCCCTGGGTAGTGCCAAGCCTAAGGAAGAAAAGAAGGACTTTCTCTCAGAGCTGCTGGAGCGAATGAACGATTTGTTCGGAACCGAGGTGACCGAGGGAGACAAGCTGGACTGGATGCAGGGGATGGTCACCAAGCTGAGTGAAAACGGGCCTCTGATGGAGCAAGTCCGCAATAACCCACGGGAGTCGATCCTGCACGGCGATTTCCCTGGGGCCGTGGATGAAGCCGTTATTGGCCGCATGGAGACCCAGCAAGGCATGTCGCTGGAATACCTCTCCCATCCCGAAAAGGCCAAAGCCTTGCAGAACCTGCTGCTGGATCTGCTGCTCAAAGGCATGGGTGGGATGCTGCAAGGGCGACCCTAAGCAACTGGCCCGTTCAGGGGGGCGGGTCAGACAGGTACGTTAGCGGGAGTTCATTGGGGAGAAACGATGAAACAGTACCAACATAGTCTAGGGCTGTATCTGGTGAGCCGTCGGGACGGGGATCATGTCATGGCAGCCGAACTGGCTCGTTCCCTCCGACACTACTGGCAGGTGCGGGGCAACGAGGCCGAGCAAAGGAAGTGGGAGAAGGTGCTGGAAGAGCATCTGGAGCAGGCGTGCTAGAACTGCTGGAATTCCAGCATTTATAAGAACTTTTCTACAGAGAGAGTCACATAGAAAAGTTCTTGAAGAAGCAAAAATTTCAGCATGTTTACCTAATGAAAAAAGCCCTTTCCTCTTGATGGCGAGGAAAGGGCCCAGATTCAAAATCAGCAGAAGTTACTCTTGCTGAGTCTGCCAGATGTACTCGTAGAGCTGATTAGGATTCTCCGGTGGGAGTGTGTTTGGATCTTTTGGTACTAAGCCAAAACAGGACATCATCTCTGTCAGTGAGTGGCAAATGTCCTCACCTTCGCTGTCCATGAATGTTCCTTCGTAACGCTGGATAAAATCAGGGGTGTGACTTTCGCCGAGCGTACAGACTGGAAGGGTCTGCACAATGAGTTCTTGCTCGTTGTTTTCGGTGATGCGGGTGGTGTAACCGATCAACGGGCTGCGTCCAAGTACTGCTTCGGCTTCGTTGAGCCCAACGATGAAGTATCCAAATTCTCCAGGCTGGGCGGGGATAAATTGAGTCACTGACACGGTGTCCTCCTTCAGGATAATGGTCCGTTCTTGCTAATATTCGGCCTCATTTGGAGTTATTCGCTCTGCTTTGGCTCGTAGTTGGAAACATATCGCGTCACGATCAGTAAATCTGTGAAACCCATCTAAAAGTTTTTAAGAGGGCTCAGAGATTACTCCGGGCCCCCACATTCCTTATACCAGCTCCGTTCGGATTCAATAACAGCGTTCCTCCTTGGCATAAGTAACTCGTGTACCCAACCAACGCGAGGATGCTATGTCACACCACTACGACCAACAAGTCATCAACGAGGCGATAGCCGTACTGGAGAGCCGCCAGCGGCATCTGGGGCAAACCTTCACCCACCCCAATGCAGCTGCCGACTTCCTGCGGCTAAAGATGGGGGAATACGAGCGGGAAGTCTTTGCCGTCATGCTGCTCGACAACCAGCACCGCCTGCTCGATTACCAGGAGCTGTTCTTCGGCACCATCAATGCGGGAAGTGTTTACCCCCGTGAGGTCGTCAAGGCGGTCCTGGGCAAGAACGCCGCCGCAGTCATCCTGGCCCACAACCATCCCTCCGGCATGGCCGAGCCGTCCGATGCCGACAAGGCAATCACCGCCCGTCTCAAGGAGGTGCTGGAGGTGGTCGACGTGCAGGTGCTCGATCACTTTGTAGTGGGTCAGCACGATGTCGTCTCGTTTGCCGAGCGGGGGCTGATATGAGCCCATCCAAGCCGTTGCAAGCCCTGTTCGCCAAGATCATCGACAGCTACCCCGACACCACCGCCCTGACCCTCAACTTCCGCAGCCCCGATTATTCCCCTGACACTGGCGGCTATCGCCCGGTCGAGATCCGCCTGGAGAAGCAGACGGGCAACTGGGGGATGGCCTATGTCACCGAGTTCACCTACATCGGCGGTGAGCTGGTCAAGGATCTTGACTTCGACTTCAACGCCGGACTGGCCTCCCAGCTCTGGTGTGGAGAACGGCCGTTGGCCACCACCATGGACCTCTACCGATTGTGGGAGAGGAACTTTCTCGCCTATCACCGGATGGAGGTCTACCGACTGGACATCACCCCTGAGTAATCACCATGAACGACTTCACGAAAGCCCTGCTGCTGGATGCCTTGAAAGCAGCACTGACGGCGTTTGCATCAGTCATCGTCAACGCGATGATGGCCCGCTACATGCCACCGCACTTCTATCACACGAACGAAGAGGAATACCCATGAACAAGATGATCCTGACCTCGATGACTCTGGCCGCCATTGCCGGAGGAACGCTGGTGATCCGCCTGCTGGCTCGCGATAAGGCTCACGCTGAGGAGCTGGCCAAGGTCTTACGGATGCCTGTTACGCGTCATTGAGATCCCCCGGCCAGCCTGAGCTGGTCACCTGCAAACCCAGCCAGGTCAACTGGCTGAACACCGCAACGGGCCTTCATCACAGAACGGCCCGTTTTCATTTCTATCGGTCAATAGACCAAGGCCATGTGACGCGAGCGAAAGCAGGACTTTTTGCCGGTCACATGGGTTCCTTTGGACCTTTTGACAGGTCGCGTCAGTGTACCTTGCCCTATTGACCAGGAGGAGACCATGGCACTGGTGGGATATGCACGTGTCAGCACTGTGGGGCAGAGCCTGGATGCCCAGCTTCAGGCTTTAGCCGAGTGCAGCAAGATATTCCAGGAGAAGGTGAGTGGGGCCAAGGATGACCGTCCTCAGCTCTCGTTGATGCTGGATTTTGTTCGTGAGGGAGACGTGGTGATGGTGACCAAGCTGGATCGCTTGGCTCGCAACACCCGCCACCTGTTGGAGATCTCTGAGTACCTGCACGCTAAGCGGGTTGCTTTGCGGATTTTGAATCTGGGTATCGATACCTCGACACCGACCGGAAAACTGATGCTGACCATGATCGGTGCCATCGCCACTTTTGAGCGAGAGCTGATGTTGGAGCGACAGGCTGAAGGGATTGCTATGGCAAAACAGCGTGGGGTGTACAAAGGCCGCAAGCCAACCGCTATGGCTAAAGGGGAGGAGGTGCTGTCACTCGCTGAACGTGGTCTAGCCAAGGCCGAAATCGCACGTCGGACGGGGATCAGTCTCTCCAGCGTGCAGCGGATCTTGCGTGGTGGGGGATAAATTCAATGAAATCATGATTATAGAAAGAAAAATTGTTCATGAAATCGGTATCAATCACAAAAATCAACTCCCAGACTCTTTAGTATCCCGCTTTTGTGTGGGCTATCGAGTCGCTTTGAATCAATAGAGAACAAGGAGAAACTGATGACAGTTCGTTCGTTAATAAGTGTAGGGGTAAGTTTGGCTCTGGTCGCTTGTGGCGGCGGTGGAGGAGGTGACAGTGGGGATAACCCAGTCACACCTCCCGTCCAAAAGATGGCAATCTCAGGCAAGGCTATCGACGGATATGTACAGGGGGCAACCGCCTACCTGGACTTGAACTTCAACCGTAAGTTGGACGAGGGTGAGCCCAATGCAGTTACCTCAAATAACGGGGATTACCGGCTGGAGGTGACTGAGGCCCAACAGGAGTGTGCCCAGTACGTGCCTTTGGTAGTCGATGTGCCGGTGGGGGCGGTGGATCTGGATAGCGGGCCGGTTGAGCAGGCATACCAGTTGGTATTGCCGCCGCAGTTCAAACCGGTGACGCAGGAAGATTTCTACCACGTCACGCCGCTGACTTCTGTCATGTGGAGCACGGTCGAGAAGGAGTTAGCCAACGGAGGCCCACTGACCTGCCAGAACGTGATGGCAGACCAGAAGAAGCGTGAGCAACTAATAGAGTCATTGGATCAGGCGGTAAATCGGATGATCTATCACTACAACATCCCGGAGGAGAAGTTGTACGAGGACTACATCGCGGCGGGGGATACCGAGACGGCGGCCTTGGCTCAGGAGATGGTGCGTGGCTTGCAGAAGTCGTTCAGTGCCAGTGAGGAGCTGAAACGCCAGCACCCGGACGCCTCCTACGCTTACGTGGATTACCACATCGGCGACTATCGCGACAACGACAATGCTTACCCGGCTGCGTGGTATCGTGAGCAGGCTATCTACTGGGCCGATAAGAGCCGCACCGAGCTGGTCAAAGTCAGCGATGACTTCAGTCAGGATGTCAGAACCATCATCTATGGCGAGCAGACCAAGGTCATCGGCAAGGGCTACACCTACGGCAACAGCTACGAGTTCGAGTCTCGCAACGGTGATGACACACCTTACACCTGTGATATCAAGGAGAGCATCGCCACGACGGCGGATGGCAAGGAGTACGAACTGGTGAACTTGGCTAACGGGGAGGCACAAGTCTTTGCCGACTGTATCCCTGAGGGCTTGGCCGGGACGATCACCCACCGCTACGCCATGGTCGGCTACAAGGAGGCTGAAGCCGAGCATCTCAGTCAGTTTTCCTACACCCGTAACGCTGGCAGCTTTCCCTTCCTGAGCGATTGGGTAGGGATGGCGGATGATCACGCCAGTCGTAACATGAGCGAGCTGATCGCATCCTTTGAGCAACTTCCTTATCGCTACGACGATAAGACCGCAGAGCCTGACGCTGCTTGGTGGGTCAAGAACCAGACCACCACGGAAAGTAACGGCGTGACCACGACGATCAGTTATGACGAGCAAGGTCGTTACCGCAAGTTCACCGTCTTCACCAATGGGACGCACACAGAGGAGTGCGGTACAGATGGCGTGGCGTGGGGGACATGCAACCAGTAACAACCCAAGGAGCCCTACCGGGCTCCTTTTTAACAAGTTCTGACTGGGTCGAGTCGGTAGCGATGCTTGGCCCGGCAGCCTCGACACCAAGACTGGATGCGGATCACTCCAGCCATACGTCGAAAACCGAACTCACCAGCTCGATAGAAAACATGATGTCCCACCAGTTCTGAGCAGTTGGGGCAGCTTTTGAGTTTCTGCCCGTTGTGCTGGAACTCGACGGAATGATTCAGAGGGTGACCACATGAGCAGGAGTCAGTCATACTTCCCCCTACTTGCGACGGTCGTCGACTTCTTTTGCCACGCCCTTGAAGGGTTCTCCATCTTGCTTTTGCTCGATAAATTTCCCGGTATCGGTGTCTCGTTTCGTCCAGTTACCGTTGGTTGGATTCTGAACCTGAGTCCGATCCCGAACTGAACCCTGCCGATAGCCTTTGCCTGTGTTGGTAGCCATGATCTGTCCTCTTACATTCACCCGAACAACAAGATCCACACGATACCTTGTGGGTGATTTTTGCTCAACCCTTGCTGATGTCATCACTATGGTTCTGGTGATTTTTCTCACGGGATATGGCTTGAAGCGATGGGGGAGGGCAGGTAAGATTTTGCTACTTGTTACCTATGAAGCATGTCCACTTGATGTGGATGACCGCACTTCTGGCGGGTTGTCGCTTGTTGAGGTTTCAGAACACTGTTAATGGCAATCAGTTCCATCCCTAAGTGCCTGATTTATTTGGGCTCGCATTGATAACTCGTCAACCTGGTCAGGACCGGAAGGTAGCAGCCAAGGTGGGGGACTCGAGTGCCGGGATGTGGCTGGTGGGGCCACCACCTGTTTCTGAAAATCAATAAGTTACCTTCCAATTCCCCTTCAGATCTCTTGGTAATCCACTTTGTGTGGATGACTGATCGCATCTGCAATGCGTTTCTGGCTCAGTTCCCGATACATCAGTCCCTAAGACATTTGCGACTCTCGGAAGATCGGCACGCCTGCTGTCGTTGCCGACGGACATCCATAAACCGCTCGGCACACGGGATAGGCTGGCAGCTCATAACAAACTCGCCCAGTTATTTGTCTGTGCGCGTGCTCGCGTAAAACCCAGCTGTCATCTCTGCCATGGTTCCAGCCTCCGTCCCCTATGATGGGAGCGTTTGGATTGTTGTGAGCAAGCGGCCGATCCTCTCTGGTATCTGCCGGTTCGGTGACATGTGTATCCCGGTCCAAGCGACTATGCAGGAGCAACAAGGGCGAACGAGCGCTATTGAGCACCTTCAGCAACAGCTGAAAGCAGGCTTGCTCAGATGACAGCCCGCCGCGCGTACTCGATGAATGCCTTCAACTTGGACGGTTGATCATGCCGGC
>RCUQ01000386.1_pt1 | contig 20480 bp, 26 predicted proteins | sample 2166351 | NCBI WGS metagenome assembly RCUQ01 (sample SAMN09932597, study PRJNA488358) | compost metagenome | feature: garden; material: soil; isolation source: compost soil in acetonitrile-enriched culture | place: Germany: Experimental Botanical Garden Goettingen | collected 2016-01-27
TCTTACGTCTTAAGTGATTGCCTTTATAACTCGTTGAGATCGATAGCATGCCAAAGAAATTCTATGCTCTTTGGCATACTGGTTTATAGGTTTTTTTATTCGATATGAATCAATAGCTTACTGTCGTTAACTGAGGCGGCAATGGTTGCGGTGGCGGCAAAGTGGCGGCAGGGAATTTGATGATCGAGAGTGGCGGCAGAGTGTAAGCTCTGCCGCCATTTTTCATTCTGGCAGCTCTTCCAGCTTCACTTCGAGTTGTACGCGGTTGGTGTAGCCCTGATTGGTGAGGTCGTGCACCACCTGGGTGAGCAACCAGGGGGCGGCGTCTATATCAGGTTTGAATCCCCTGACGGTGGTTGGTTGTTCCGGGTAAAGCTCGGGGCGCCCCTTGGCCAAGGTGATGTCGAACTCGGCTACCCCGCGCTGGATCCGCTCCCACTCCGCACGGGCGGCCCGCATGGCATTTGCCTGGCTGGCATAGACATGCCGCAACTCTTTGACGTTCTCGCTGCTACCGACCAGCAGTTCGTTCTCTTGCTTGTTGACCATGACACCCGGAGGCAAGGGCCGTTCCTGTTTCGGCTTGGTCTTCTTCTTGCGCTTCACCTCGACTTTCTTCTTTTCCGCCTCCTTGTTGTCTTGCCAGTAGGCGGTCACGCCGGTGTAGGCATCCCGGTCGGCAACCGAGAAGCGGTGTTGATCGCCATCCCGACGGGTGATGGTGATGGCCGGCAGAGGCTGACCGCTGGCGGTGGTTCCCTGGCCCGCTTTGATAAACAGCAGGCGGCCATTCTTGACGGTGGCGATGCCATCGCACTGACCAGCCAGGCGGGTGAGGAAGGCGAGATCGCTCTCGTTGGCCTGGTCGATGTGGTCGATCAGCAGGCCCTTGAGTGAGTCACCTACGCAGGGGGTGAGCTGGTAGGGTGCTGCGACTTGTTCGACGATGCCGTTAACAGTGGTCTGGTGCCAACTGCGCTCGCGCAGCTTGTTCATGCCGCCGCGCAGATCGGCCGCCTTGCCCCGGATGGTTAGCACATCTGGGGCTCCGTTGTGTTCTACCTCGTCGATTTTGTAGGTCCCCTTATCGACCAGGGCGCTGCCTTGCCAGCCGATAAGGGCGTGCAGGGTGGCCCCACGGCGTGGCATATCGAGCTGGCCATCGCTGTCATCGAGGGTGATCTCGATGGTGTCGGCGGTGAAGCCCCGGTTGTCGGTGATGGTCATCGACATCAGGCGAGGCCTGATGGTGGCCGAGATGTCTTTGCCATCGACCAGCACCTGGTAAGCCGGTACCGGGTGGCCCTGGCGCAAGGCGTCGAGCGGATTGGTCAGCCCCAAATTCTCTGCCAATCGCGTGCCGAACTGGTCGAATGCCCCCATCAGAGAAGCCCCCCGAGCTTGTTGCCGATACTGCCGACCAGCTTGCCCAGACCCAGGCGGCCGAAGAGGTTGCCCGCGGTGCGTCCCAGCAGGGTCTGGCCAAGGGATCTGTCGCTGTCATCTACCCGCTTGAGCTTGATGGTGAACTCTATTTTGCGGGCGGTGCCATCGCTGAAAAACTCGCTGCGGGTGGTGCTGATACCCTCTATCACGAATGACCCACGCATGACGCCATCGCCCTGGATCAAGGGGAAGGCCTGGCCGCTGTCGCCCATCTGGTTGAGCATGTCGAGGGAGACAGGGCCGCCAGTCACCTCGGGCAGCAGCACCCCGCTCAGGGTGCTGGTTTCGTCATCCGGGCCGACGAACTGGTAAGCCGGGCGAGCACCAATCCGGTTATTGCCCGGATGGCGCCATGTACGTTCGTCTTGTTGTGAGAGGGGGGCCACGGTCGAGCGCATAAACACGAACCAGCCCAGGGTCATCATCATGGTGGTTGCTCCTTAGTGGCGGTCGGTCAGGGAGGCGCGGCCATTGGCAGCGGCCTGCCGTTCGCGTCTGTCCAGTTCGCGGCGAACCTCTTGCGCCACATCCGCGCCGGATTGCCCGGGTTGCTGGACGATGTGGATCGGTGCGCTGATCTGGGTGGTGGTGTTGCCTCTGGCGACTGGGCGCGGCGGCGCAACGATGCGCGGGCCGTAACCGGATCCCCCGGCCATGGCCGGGGTGTTGTAGTTTCCGGTGAGGTAGCCTGACGGGTTGACGTTGGCCGTGACCGAACCACCCCCTTTCATCCAGTCCGGCAGCAGGTCGGTGAGGGTTTTTATCTTGGCTTTCAGGCTCTCCCACTTCGCAGTGATGCCACCAATCAGGCCGTCGATGATGGCCTTGCCCTTGTTGGCCGCCCCGGCTGGCAGGGTATCGAAGAAGGCCCAAATCTCGCCCCAGTGAATGATGAGCAGGCCGACCGGCGTCCATGAGAAGAGCTCTTTCAGGAGTTCCCAGAAGGCGAGCGCAGGGGCCTGGCACTGCGCCCACAATCCACTGAACCATGCGGCGACGCCATCCCAGTTTTTGTAGAGCAGGTAAGCCCCGGCTGCGATGGCCACAATGCCCATGATGAACCAGCCAATGGGGTTGGTGAGCATGGCAATGCCGAGCCTGACCATGCCCAAGGTCAGTGCCTTGATGAAGGTCAGCAAGGGGCTTCCATAGACCAGCAGCATCGACATTCCCATCTTGATGGCCGCCAGCGGACCCAGCAGGCCAGCCACGACAAGTAGCAGTGAACCGCCAGCGGCGGCGGCCACGGCTGTCACGGCTGCGATGCGGGTCAGGGTGGAAGTGAGTTCAGGGTTGGCCCGCATCCAGTTGCCAGTGACCTGGATAATCTCGGTGATGCGCTGAATGATCCCGCGCATCGGGCCGTTCTCGGTCGCCATCATCTGGATGCCCACGTCATCCCACGCGGAGGTGAGGTTATCCAGATCACCGATGGCGTTATCAGCCATGACCTTGGCGACCTTGCCCGCTTCGCCCTGGGATTGCTTCAAGGTGGCGATGAGCTCCTGCAGCTTGCCGGATCCCGCCTGTTCGGTCAGTACGGCCAGGGCGGCGAAGGCTTCCTCACCGGCGATGGCCTTGAAGTAGCCTGAGCGGGTGGTGTCCCCCATCTTGCTGGTCTTCTTGTAGAGCTCGTCGAGAATATCGGGCAGGGCGCGCAGGTTACCGGCCGCATCGGCGGTCTTGACGTTCAGGGCGGCGAGCGCGTCGTGCGCGGCCTTGGGGGGCGCAGCGAGGCGGCCGAGAATGGCTCGCATGGCGGTACCGCCCATGCTCCCCTGTATACCGGCATCCCCCAGCTTGCCCGCCATGGCGGAGGCGGTTTCAAGGTCCACGCCAAGGCCGGCCGCCACCGGGCCCACGTACTTCATGGTTTCCCCCAGCATCTGCAAGTCGACGTTGGCGCGGGTGAAGGTGCCGACCATCACATCCCCGAGTCGGGTCATCTGGTTTGCCGGCAGCTTGAAGCCGGTCAGGATGTTGGAGCCGATATCCGCCGCGGCGGCGATCTCGACACCCCCTGCCTTGGCGATGTCGAGCACCCCAGGCATGGCGTCACGGATCGCCTTGGGTGTGAAGCCAGCCATGGCGAGGAAGCCCTGGCCCTGCGCCGCTTCGCCCGCCGTGAAAGCGGTATTGGCGCCGAGCTCTCGGGCCTGAGCCCGCAAGGCGGCCAACTCGCCGCTGCCTTTGTCCAGCCTGGTGATCGCCTGCACCTTGGACATATCGACATCAAAGCCCATGGCCTTGCTGGCGATGTTGGTGCCCTTGTAGATGGCCGCAGCACCGGTTGCCATGCCTGCGGCGCCATAGCCCGCCATGGTGCCGCGCATCGACATGGTCTTGTCATAGCTGGCCTTGACCTGGTTGAGGCGCTTTTGCTGGTCGGCCAGTTGGCCCAGCTTGGCGCGCTGCTGGTCGAGCTGGGTATTGGCGGAAGCCAGATCGGTCTTGAGGCGGCGCTGGTGTTCGCCGAGCTGCTTGGTGTTGATGCCTGCCTCGCCCAGGGCTCGTTTCAGGCTGCCGTGACGGGCGACCATTTCCCGCTCTTGTTGGGAAAGGTCGCGCACCTTCTGCTTGGCCTGCTCCATGGCGCGGGTCATGGCCTTGGTCGGTTGCTCGACCCGGGCAAGTTGCTGGGCCATCTGCTGGGCATCGCGCTGGGCTGCTGTGAGCTGGGCGCGGGTAGCGCCAATTTGGCTTCCCAGGGTGCGATAGCCGTCAATCTGGCCGCTCTGGGTCTCGAGCTCCTTGATGCGCTTTTTCGTCTCGGCGAGGTCTTTGGCCGTGGTTCTGCTCTGGCCGCTGGCGGCCTTGAGGGGAGCGGTGAGCTTGTCGACCGCCCCGAGGAGGATTTGCAGTTTGAGAGGGTTCATTGTTCGTCTGCCCCGTTGATGCGGTTGTGGGTTTCAACGAGGCGTTGGTGCCAGCCCATTAGCTCGCTGATGTCCATGGCCGCCATCTCGGAGGGCGGCCAGTGGGCGATGATGGCGATGTCGGCCATCAGGTCATCTACGCAGCCAGGTAGCCCATTTTCTTCGGCATCAAAAAACTGGCCACCTCGCTGCCCAGTTGCAGCAGGTCAGCCGGGTCCATGTTGCCAATTTCGAGCTCGGTCAGGATCGGGGTGGTGATGCGGGGCAGCAGTTTGGTGAGGGCGTTGACGTCCATCTGCAGCACATCGGCCATGTTGAGTCCGCGCATTTCGCCCGCCTTGGGCTTGCGCAGTTGGACCTCGGTGATGGTGGTGTCGCCGCGTTGGATGGCTTGGTCGAGAGTCACTGTCTTGTGTTCCATGGTGTTGCGTCCTGGTGATGTGGTGAGGGCGGCACTTTCTGTTGGGATAAGGGCCGCCCGTTGGGTTGTTGGGTGGGTTAGAGGCCGATGGCCTTGCGGTGTTCGGCCATCAGGTCGACGCCGTCGACGATCCAGATCATGTTGAGCAAGTCGATTTCGCACAGCTCGACGCCGTTCATGGTCTCCTTGTAGTAGGTGTTGACCATGCTGACCTTGCTCTGGGTGTTGTCGCCGCTCTTGAAGGTGCCCCGGTCGTTCTCTTTGAAACGGCCTCGCTGGACGATTTCGACGGCCACCACTTCACCTGTGTCGTCGCGCTGGAAAGAACCGGCAAAGCGCAGGGCCACGCCGTCAATCTTCGAGGTACCCATGCGCTTGACGAGCTCGGCCTCTACCCCACCGAAGGTGAAGGAGGTGTCGAGGGCGCCATCTTCCAGTCCCATGTGGATGTTAGCGGCGCCCATCATGCCTCCGCCGCGGTAGGCTTCGAACTTTTGGCTCAGTTTGGCCGGGGTGTAGTCTTCGGCGACGCCTATCCAGTTGCCACCATCGAGAAACAGGTTGAGGTGCTTGAGTTTGCGTGGCAGTGCCATGGTGGCTCCTTATGCGGCGGCCGCGACGCGGGCGCCGAAGTCGATGAGGTAGGTGTCGGTGATGCGCTGGATGAAGCCGAGGTCTTCGAGCGGCGGCATCGGCGAGTAGTTGTAATCGATGCGCAGCTTGCCGGCCTTGAGGGTGTCTTTATCGTTGAGCTCCTCGTTGTACCAGCAGTCAAAACCGAGCAGGTAACCGCCCGCCACCAGTTCGCGGCCCTTGGCCTTGATGCCCTCGATGATGTCTTTCACCAGGGTGGGGGTGAGCGGCTTATCGTTGGCCCACATGTGTGCCTCGGCCATGGTGTCGGCCAGGATCTGGGCAGTGCGGGTGTAGTTCTCGAAGGCGAACAGCGGGTCATCGGAACAGGTGCGGTTGCCCCAGTACCGGAAGCCATCGGCCCGGATGAGAGCGGTGATTTCGTTGGCGTTGAGCAGGCCGACCTCGGTATCGGGGTCTTGCAGATCCCAGAACAGGGACTTGGTCATGCCGTCGACCCCGGTCACGCCGACGTTCGACAGGGTCTTGTGCCAGCCGATCTCTTTGTCGATGAGCGCCCGCATGGCGGCAGCCTTGAGGCAGGCATCCAGTTTGACGCTGGCATTGGCGGCCACGTCCCAGGCTGTCCAGTCGCCATGGATCGGCATCAGTTCGCGGCTGGAGAAGTTTTCGCGGTAGGCCAGTGCAGCCTCGACGGTCTCGGCGATGGTCGGCACGTAGGCAAAGGCGCGCAGCTTCTTGGCCACACCACCCAGCGCAGTAGCCACCGGCAAGGTGCAGTTGTCCGGCACGCAGAGGATGCGCGGTTTGACGCCGGTCATCGGGGCGGCCCGTTCCAGTGCCTTGAGGCCGGTATAGCTGCCATCCGGCTTGATGGTGCCGATGATGTTGCTGGTCAGGGCGGCCGCGTCGGCGCCATCGGCCACGCGCACGGCGATGACGATGGTGTTGACGGTGTCATAGATGGTTTGCAGCGAGCGCTTGAGGTTGCCCTGGGTGCCAGCCTTGGCGATGGCCGCCGGCAGGTTGGCGATCAGCACAGGTTTATCGAGCGGGAAGTAGGCGGCATCCGCATCGGCGCTGGTGCAGACCATGCCGATCACCGCCGTGGCGACGGTGCGGCTGGTGCGAGTGCCCTCGTTGACTTCCACGACGCGCACGCCGTGGTGAAATTGGTCCAGTTCCATAGGTTCTCCTGTTGTCCGGACGGAGCTTTTGCAAGGAAATGCGAGCATGGTCAGGATGCAGGGGCCGGGGATGGCAGGCGAGCGGCGGCCAGTGTGTGAGGGCCGTACACACTGGCGAAGCGGTGACAAGGTGAGGGTGGCGGCAGGTCAGCCGGTGGTGGATTGCAGTAGCGCGGCGACGTCTGGGTTAGCAGACAGGAACGCCTGAAGCTTTGCTACCGGGTCCTGGTTGTCGTTGGCGGGGGTTGTCTTGGTCACCAGATCCCAGGTGCTGCCGTTCCATCGCGGCCACTGACCGTCTGGCACTGTTGGTGGCGGCGCGGTGAAGGTGCAGCCGGATGGGAGCAGGAATACGCCAGGCTCCAGCGGCGATTCGTCGGCAACCGTCTCCCCTTGAAGAAGGCCGGCATGATCGAACTGAAAACAAGGTTTAGAGCTCATTTGTCCCCCTTAGAACTTGATGCAGGCCAGCATGGCCACGTTGCGCGGGCGCGTTTCCGAGCCGCCGGTAGTTCTGGTAATGATGTCATCTTGTGCAGAGCCACCGCCGCCAGTGTCAGACCCAACTGCGCTGGGGCCACCCGTTGGGTCAGGCTGCGTTGCCTTCCACGCTTGGACATTGTGGTTGTGCGATTTAATGGCGTCAGCTTGGGCCGAGCCAAAGATGCGGCCTGGGTCTGCGTTGCGCCCATCATCCCAGCCACGCAGAAATTCACCACGCATGTTCGGCAGGTTGAAGGTGTTGAAGCCGTCGCCAGCGCCGAACGTGGTCCCGATCGCGGCGAACAGATCTGCATAGGCGATGCGAGACACGGCGGCCCCGTTGGCCTTGAGCCATCCGGCTGGGGCGGTGTTGCGCGCGAAGTGCGCCACCAGGCCGGGCGGTGCCATCTGCCTGGTTTCACTCTTGCTGAACACTTCCATGTTGGTGCGGGCCTGCACCTTGTCCGGCACGTCGGCCAAGTTCTGCGACTTCACCAGCGGATCCGGCAGTGTACCGGCCGGCTCGTTCTGGGTGCCGACTATCTTCGCGCCAGCAGGGTAGGACTGCGCCAGCGTGATGCGGGTGTTGATCAGCGGGTCTTTCGTGAACTCGTCAGCGCGCAGGCGCTCGCCTTCCACATAGACAGCCAGCCCGGTGTTGTTCACCACCGCCCAGTCTACCTGAGTCTGCGCGGCGGCCAGCGTCTGGGTTTCCTCGATGCTGTTCACGGTAATGTTTACGTCTGTCGGATCCTTCCACTCAGTGTCGCCGCAGGCGTTGGACTTCTTCGCCAGGATCTGCCCAGTGGTGCCGCCAGGCAGCAGGGCGCACACGGTAATCGTATTCATCACCCACTGGTGAGTGGCAACGACAACGTTCGGGTCGACCATGATTTGCACGACGCTGGCGTTTGTCACCATGAAGTCGACGCGGATCACCGTGTCGCTGTAAGCGCCGTCGGTATCGGTCGGCTTGTAGGTATCCGGCAGGTTGCCCACCACAAACAGGTTACCGTTGCTGTCGAACACCCCCACCTCACGTAGCGTGAAACCGCCTACTGTGGCCGGGATGATGATCTCGGCACTGAACTTGTTGGCGATGTTGGGGTCCTGCCAGACTCGGTTAACTGCATCCCGATGGCGCTCGCGCACCAGCTGGGCCATGCTCTTGTCAGGCGTTATCGGGTTGCCGTTCCCATCACCCACGGCGATATGGGTGAGGCGGATTTGTGTTCCGGTTGCCTCGGCCTGGGTCATCAACTCCAGGCCAACGGCGGTGTGGATGGTTTTGAAGCTCACGCTCACCTCACTCTTTGAATACTGACGCCGCGGTTATAGCTTTTTCGCTGCTACGACAGCCTGCATTTCAACCTGGATGCTTGCTGGTAGTGACGCGAGAGGTATTTGAACATTTTTGAGACTTACTAGAACCTTAGCCCCTGAGGCTGAGAATGTTTTTAGCCTGAACGACGTCGATGCAATGTTGGTCAAAAATATCGGCTTCACATTTGCCTCAACCACAGCTTCCGCATAAAACGGGGTCAGGGACGGGTTTCCCTGCGAGGCTGGATGGTTAACTCGATACAATCCAGCGCTCAATAACTCTGACGAAATAAGGTGTTGTATCCACGGGAAGATCGCTGATGTACTTCCATCCGGGTTCGCAATAGATCCGGTGTCCATGCTGAGCATGAATTCAATGTCTTTGTAAAAGTAGACATCCACTGCCCAGAGATTTGTGCCAACTGATTCGACCTGAGTGGCAGCCTTCAGACCGTACTGCTGGCCAATCTTGTTCAGCGTTGCCTCAAAGCCCATAAAATAGTTGGCACGAGACTGAATATTGAAGCGCAGTCTGTCTGTCAGGTTCTCGATTGAGAGAATATTGCATGCGCGATATGAGTACCCTGTCTGATCGATATCAAGCAGTTTGAACATGGTTCCAGATTGATATAGAGCGCGACCGTAGGTGTATCGCCAGATCTGGTCAGGGCTAGTCAGCAACTTGCCATACATATCCAACTCTGCTTTGGATGATGGGTTCCTCTCCATCAGGGACTCTGCAGCTGCACGAGCGCCATGAAGGCCCATCACGTTGTAACCGTTCTGAGTGTAATGGACGCCCTCTCGCAGCAGGCCATTGCCTAACGTGAATGCGCCGCAACCACCGAACGCCATCACTGCCCAGTCATAACTCTGACAGATGTAGTCCTGTGCTGACTGAATGGCATACCAGCTCTCCTCAGTCCGGTTCTGGGGGCATCCGCAACGCCAAATGAAAGTTTTTTCGACAGAGAAGTCTGTCCTGATGTCACGAAGCAGATTATCCAGCAAGGATATGTAGCTGTTGTGACTGGTACCATCACTCATGTCTGTCTCACCCTGGTGGAAGCAGAGTGATCTAGACAAAATATTCAGGCCATTGGCAGAGGCATACGCTTCGAAATTAGCGATGGATGTCGCCATTGCCGAATAGGGGGATGTGCCCTTTGCCAAGTTAGAAATAGCCGTGCCACCCTTCGCGCACGGAATAATGATAACTCGCCGTCCGGTCGCTCGGATGTATTCATTTGCAAATGCAGCCCAGGCATGCCCAGTAGATACTTCACCTGAGCTGAGTTTCATCCCAGGAATGATGTTTTCAAGCCTTTTAGTTTGATAGTTCCAATACTTGGCTCGAGAATTCACGACAGGGAATCCATCAGTTCCGGCGGCATACCCGACTGCGTTGGATTGCCCGTAGATGACGAATGCATCGCACCCATCATTTCGATAAGGGAGTAGGGTGCTGGATATGAACTCCGTCCGGTTCAGCAAAGCCTGAGCTTGTGAATTCATTGAGCCGCCAGGGCCGCCCAAAGCCAAGGTGTCATTCTCAAGCTGAGGGATGTCATCCCATCCTGCTATGGGTTCAATATATGTCATTATCACCTCTTCATTCCGTCTAAATATTGCGAACCGTCTAGATTCCATGTCCCATCCAGAAACAAATTTCCTGCCGGGTGGCTGAAAGCGATCTCGTTACCGGACATAGCCACGGCACCGATGTAGACCGTCGCGTTGCTGGCCACGGTCAGGTCCAGCGTGGTCATGTGTGAACGCAGGTTCTTGGCGTTCTCCACCACGGCCTGGATCGTTTCGAGCTGCGCCAGGCTGACACCGTACTGGTTCACTTCCAGCAGCAGCTTGTAGGTATATGGGTCACCGGCAGGGATCTGGTTAAACCACTCCTGAACCTGCACGCCGAGACCAAGCGCCTGCAGCGCGTCCTTCACGCTGCCGATGGTGCCCTTGTAGCGGTGCACGCTGTAGCTGGCCTTCACGGCTGCGCGCTGCTGGGCCTCTGTCCAGGTCACATCCCAGTCATCCAGCGAGAAGGCCCATGCAAGCCATGGCAACAGCTCAACGGGGCAAGTGTCAGGGTTCCACAAATCCCGTGCTGGGGTCGGCACGGTGCTTACCTTGCCCGCCGTGTCAGCCAGTGCCCGTTCCAGCGGCGTCGAGCTTGGCGGCAGCAATTCAGACATCGGTGGCACTCGCTACGGTGATAGTGATGTTGGAGCAGTAGCTCGATTGGCCGGAACCGATCGCAATGTTGGCGGCGGGGCTGGTCAGGTTCACACGCTGCACACCCGGCTGGTGCAGGGAGGCATAGACACCTGACAAGTTGACGTCGTACCCGATCTTACGCTGGGCCTCGGCATAGGAGGTGATGGCGTCGACGGCAGCCTGGCGCACAACATCAGGGGCGGGGCCGGGAAGGATCACAAGCTCGGCCTCCACCGTGTAGTCCACGATGGCTGCCGATTGCACGGTCACTTGGTCGGTCATTGGCCTGGTATGATCGGCGTTCAGGGTGGCCTTCACGGCTGCAAGCAGATCCGGTGAGGCGGTGCCATTCCCTGACCGTGACAATACGTAGACGGTGACGTTACCGGGGGTTTGGGTCACCGCATCGATGTCTTTTACATCAGCGTCTGCGCTCAGCGCGTGGAAGAGGTAGCTGCCCTTGCTGCCCGCCGTGCTGATCCCCTCGAACGATAACTGGATGCGGGTTCTAAAGTCGGTGTCAGTCTCGTATGTCGGCTGCCTTGGCGGGGTGGCATCTGGGTCGCCTGCGTCAATCAGCAGACGCTGCACGTTGAAGTTTGCTCCGAGATGGTCCAGGTCTGCGCCAGCAGCATAGGCCAGCATCACAGCCAGGCAGCTTTCGTTGATGCGCTGACGCAGGATCAGCTCCCGATAGGCGTTCTCTTGCAGCATCTTGGTGATGGGCTCGGATTCGAGCGCCAGGGTTGACTCGACGCTGGCTTGTTGGTCCGCCGGGTAGAGGCTGACGAAGTAGGCTTTGCGCTCGGCCAGGATGGACTCGAAGTCCAGCAGTTCGATCACATCGGGCTGCGGCAACTGGGAGAGGGTGATGGTGCTCACTTGGCGGCTCCTGTGGGGATGGAAATCGAGGCAGATTCTGGCGCGCCGCCGTCTTTGCGCTGCCATGTGATTTCGACAGTGATGGCGCCATTCATGCCGCCGCCCTGCACATCAACCCGGGTGATGGTGATGCGCGGCTCCCAGTTGATGAGGGCCTGCACGGTGGCGGCCATCAGGCGCAGACGTGTAGCCTGATGCTGGGGCTGGTCGATGAGGTAAAACAGCTCGCTGCCGTAATCGCGGCGCATGACGCGGGAACCCACCGGGGTTATGAGGATGTCGCGCACCGACTGGATGATGTGGTCGGTGGCGCTGATGGTGCGGCCGGTGGCTGCATTCATGCCGAGCCAGTTCATACCGGTCCCCCGGAGGTGTCACTGCCGCGCTGCACGTCGCCATGGCCGTGGGTGGTGACTTCGACGTTGCCTATCTTGGCGGTGGGGGCAGTAATTTTGCCGCCGGCGGTGATGGTGGTTCCCACCTTGAGCGCCTTGGTGCATTCCACCAGGGGGGTGATCAGCTTGACGGTAACGGATGCCTCGATGTTGGCTGACTTGATGCCGGTGGCGTTGAGCGTGCCGGTAGCCGGGTTGTATTCGATGACGGCGCCATCGCTGTATTCGGTGCGGTCGAGGTCCGGGTTGTCGTCGTCCGCCAAGGGCTCTGGGAAGGCGTCGCAGTGGATGGGGCCGACGATGTAGGCATTGCGCAAATCGCCGCTGACCGAGAGCATCAGCACCTGTTCGCCAATGGAGAGGCGGCTGCGGGTGCGGTTCTTCCCGGCCCGCGCTGCTGCGTAGGGCCGCCAGTTGGTGATGAGGTCGCCGGTCTTGACGCGACACTCCCGGGATCGCACGGCGGTGACGGTGCCGATGCGGATCAGGTTGTCGATCAGGCGTTGGAGTTCAGTCGGGGTCGGTTGCATGGGGCCATTGTTTTGGGCAATGGAGAGTAAGGCGAGGGGCGGCCAGTGTGTACGGCGCTGGCACACTGGCGACGGTGATTACAGCCCTTTGGTGAGGTGGGCGAGCAGGGTGGTTTCTAGCTGGTCAAGTTCTTGTTCTGTGATGCCGAGCAGTTCCCGCGCCGGGTATGAGATCTCGCGGCCCTTGATGCGGTCTTTGAGGCCATGTTGGTGAATGGTGGCGAGCCGGTTGGCGGTGCCGACAAACTCGACCACGGCTTGATGTTCATTGGCGCGGGCCTTGAGCCAGGCGGGGTTGCTTATCTTGAAGAACATCTTGCGGCGCAGGCGCCCCCGGTTTTTTTTCAGCTTGGGCTGCGGCTTGCGCGGGGCCATGGGGCTGCCATCGGGCTGGAGGTTGGCGCGGATCCGCTGGGCCTGGCTGGCGCGCAAGGTGCGGGCCATTTCGCCCGCCAACTGACGGCGGGCGGCGGGCTCCATGCTGGCCAGCAGACCATCGGCCCAGCTGGTCAGGCGGTTCAGGTCGTCGGTGATCATGGCTGATGCCCTTCGTCGGTGAAGAGTTCCCAGGTGATGCCGTCATAGGGGTCTTCAGGCGGCTCTGGCAGGTGTTCCCAGCCTATACCCTGTTCGTTTTGCCACACCCTGACCCGCTCTGTCAGCTTGACGGTGATGATGAGGTCCATCAGGTCGCTCGCGAGGTATTCTGCCTCGAAGGTGATGCCCTCCTTGCGTCGCTCGTCGTTGGTCATCAGATCGGGCTGGTGTTGGCGCAGCCAGGCCAGCAGCGGCACCATGATCTGGTCCGGGTGGCCGGCAAAGTCCTCGATGCCGATGGTGAGGGGGTATTGCCACTCGAACGAGAGCGAGCTGGCGCCGGTGCTTTCGACATTGCCCGGGGCGATGAAGATGTGCAGCTTGTCGGGGTTGGTCTTGAGGTGGGGCACGCAGCGGGTCAGTACCTCACGGATCTGTTTTGGTTTTTCCATGCTCCCTCCCGTTCTGGTGGCGTTGCTGGCAGGCGATAAGGCTGTCGACCTGGGCGGCGCAGGTGGCCCATGCCGCCTCTGTCTGGGTCAGTTGGTCGAGCAGGTCGCCGTTATTGACCGGGCTGGCTGCCGGCAGTTGGCAGGGCGCCGGGGCTGGACAGGTGAGCCTGATAATCTGCGGCGCCGGTGAGGGTGGGGCGCTGGAGCAGCCTGACAACAGGATCAGGCAGAGGGCGATCAGCCCACTCCTTGAGTTCAGCATTTTCACGTTTGAGCCTCTTGATGGTGTCGGCCCGGGTGGCGGCCGTGATGGTCAGATCGCCAAGCTGGCGTTGCAGCGTGGCGGCGGCGTTTGCCTGGGCGTCCAACTCGCCGGTGAGGGTATCGATGACCCCGTCTTTGGTCTTCTCCCGCCGCTCGGCCTCGACGGCCTTGTCGTTGGCGGCCTTGAGGTCGCTTTGCAGGGTGGAGACTTTGCCCCTGGCGGTCGCTGCCGAGGTGGCCGACCAGCCCCAGCCAGCCAAGGCAACGGCCAGGGCCAGCAGCAACCAGGTGAGGGGGGAGCGTACTAATGCCATTACGGTTTCCTCGGTGGTGGGGTGGGCTGCGGATTATTCTGGTTACATCCTCTGAACGGGCAGACCACGCAGCCACCAAGCCAGCGCAATTCCAGACACTTCGCATCCAGCTTGGTGCAGGTTTTCCCTACCAAGTGACCGCACTTAGGCCGAGGCATCTGCCACCTCCTTCACCGGATAGACCTTGGCAAAGTGGTCATATGCCTTGGCCAGCTTGGTGTCGTAGTCATTGTCCTTGTAGGCCGGGCCGTTGTAGCGGCGAGCAAAGTCAGCCCACTTGCGACCCTGCAGGGCCTTGTGCATGGCGGGATCTTGCTGGATGAAGCGGCACAGGGCGGTGAGGTGGTCCACTTCGCTGCGCTGCATGGCGGTCTGCCAGTCGCTGGCCGAGGCAAAGCCCAGCGCCTGCCAGTGGAAGCCCATGATCTGGAACATCCCCCAACTGGCCGACTCGATGGCGGCATCCCGGTGCAGGCTGATGGCGAGTTGCAGCCTCTCCCACTCGGCGGCCCCACCGGCATAGCCGCCGCGCTTGGGGTTGACCAGGTTGGGGTAACGGGCCGCCATCTGGTCGGCGGTGGCCTTGCTCAGGTGCTTGGTGAGCTGCTTGTAGAACACATGCCGCTCGAACAGCACTACTGGGCGCATGGCGTTGGTGAAGCCCTCGCCGATGCTTTCGACCTGGGCAACGGTGGCCATGGTGGCGAGCGGCAGGCCCAGCAGGTCGGCCCCGCTCTGCATGTGGTTGATGGTCAGCTGGTTGCCGCGTTCGCTGCCGAGCAAGGCGGCCATGGTACGGGGGCCAGCCTGACCGATGGCTACGATCATGTAATCCCGTTGGAAGGCGAGCAGGGCCTGTTCGGTGGCACCGCCAAACCAGCCGTCAGGCTCCACCGGATAACCGGCCTTGGTGAGGCGGCGCTGCAGATCGGCAACGGCGGCGCCGGTATCCCCGTTTTTCAGGCTCATGGCTGAAACCTCCCGTTCAGGTGGCGGGCGGTGGTCGGTTGCTGACGGCGGCGCGGCATCAGGCGCATGACGGATCCGCGAGAACCGATCAGGGCGGTGAGCAGTACGGCGGCCAGCAGCACCGCGGCTGGATCTGGTGCTGGCATTACACCGAGCAGGACGCGCAGCGGCACGGACCCGGCGGCGACGGTGATGACCCATGCCAGCAGGGCCGGCAGGGGGCGATAGTCGCCCCCGTTGCGGTTGAAGGTGGCGATCCGCATGGCGATCGCGGTGCAGATCATGGCGTAGAGGATGGTCAGCATGTCAGCCCCCTTTGCGGAGTTTGAGCAGGTCTTCCGGCGTTTTGCGCAGGATCCACTGCAACAGGTGGACGGCCAGCGCCGAGGCCAGCATTGCACCGACGGCCCTGGGTACTTCGACACTGAGCGGCAGCACGCTGGCCAGCATGGCGGCAACCAGCGGCGCCGCCAGCGCGCCCGCCACGAAGGCGGCAACGAACAGGCCCGCTTTGCGCAGGTTGCCGAGCTCGGCGGTGGTGGCGATGAACACCAGCGCCCCGGCGAATGCACCGAGCAGGACGCCGGGGTCAACGCCCGGGAAGAGTGACAGCAGCGCCAGACCGGTGAGGGTGCTGGTTGCTGCACTGGATGAAATCGGTTCTGGCATCGTGCTCTCCTATCGTTTGACGCCGAAGTGGCGGGCTTCTTGGAATTCGTGGATGGTCTGGCACTCGGCGCAGCGTTCGCAGCCCCGGATCGCTTCACGGCGCGCCTGCGGGATGGTGTTTTCACAGTCGATGCAGTAGTGGGGGCCGGTGCCACTGATGCGGGCGGCATGGATGCGGGCAGCGATTTGCTGATCGCTGATATCGGCCAGTCTTTCGAGTTCGTCGTCGAGGCGACTCATGGTCAGTTCCATAGCTGGATCAGCGGCTGCTCGGCCTGGGTGGGGGCCGCTGGCATTGTGATGAGGGTTCCGGTCGGGAGGATGGGGCCGAGCGCGGCCAAACCGGGGTTGAGTTCGAGCACTTGCTCGGTGATGCCTGCGGTGTAGCCGTAGTGCCGGAACAGGATGAGATCGAGGGTGTCGCCCTGCTGGCTGCGCAGTCGCATCAGATCAGCTCCACCGTGTTATGGGTGGTGCCGAGGATGTCGCGGATGGCAAAGCGGGCATCCCGGTAGAGGTCGTCAGAGCTGATGACTTTGGCATCCGCCCCTTTGACGCCGTCACCGGTGGCGCTGTAGTCGGTGTAACGCTCTAGCAGGTTGGCGCGAGTCATGGCGTAGACGGCGCGCCGGTAGCTATGCAGGTGCACCGATTCGTTGTTGATGACCTCGCTCGGGACGGCGGCCAGAGTGGCGTTCCCTTCTGCCTCACGGGCGCGGCGCCAGTCAGCCAGATCCCGGTTGACGCTGGTGATGGCGTCGACCACGGCATGCTTGAGGCGGGCCGTGGTGACGGTGCCATCAAGCCGGACTGTCTCGCGCAGGTCAGGCAGTGAGATCGCGGGCCAGAAGGGGCTGTTGGTTATCTCCCCTTCATCTGGCGCGGTCGGTGCTGTGGCAATGAATCCGGTGCTCATGGTGCTCCTGTGTTTGTTTATCCACTGGTTGGGCGGTGGTCGGGCCGTCTGGTATGCCGCTGGCATTCGTCAGGCCCGAGCCGCCCAGGGTGCGGGGTTCGCTCGGTTAGCTGCCGCCGCCTTGGGCGTCGGGCTGCTGTTCTTTTTTCAGTTCACGCTCGAGCACTTCGAGCTCTTTCTTGATGCCGACCTTGTCGTGCAGTTCGATGGCGCGGCGGTAGTGCTCTGCAGCTTGCTGCTTGAGCCCTTCGGCCAGTGCGGCTCGACCCACGGCCTTGTGCAGCTTGGCCCGCACTTGGTCGAAGATGTCGCATTGCTCAAGCAGGCCGAGGTAGGCATAGAGCAGCCCGCAACTGGGGCCGTTGCCGGCTTCTTGCTGCTTGATGGCGGTGTCGGCGACCTCTTCGGCGATCATGGTGGCAGCGGTGCGCTCGTAGCGATCGGGGGTGCTGAGGCCGTGGCGGATCACGTAGTCGGCCATGGGGAAAGCGCCTTCGAGATCGCCGGTGTCGAGGTGCCAGAGCATGACGGTCACCAGGACGTCATCTTGTCCGCCCCGATCGGCGGCCAGCAGGCCATCAATCCAGGGTTTGTAGACGGCCAGCATGGGGCGCTTGGCGTCGATCTTGCGCTCGATGCTCTGGATACCCTTGAGGGTGCGGCGGTGTTCGGCCAACTGCATCAACTGCAGCTCGTAGGCGTTGGCGCGTACCTGGTCGAACTGGGGATTGGCCGCCCCTTGCAGGGCGGCCAGTGCTCTTTCGCGGTGGCGACGGGCAGGTGTCATGTCACCCCCTTATGCACCCGGGGCCGGGTTTGGCCCCATGACGATGTTTTCGACCAGGGCGACGCAGTCGTAGTCCTCGACCACGTAGGCGTCATTGGAGCTTTCGTAGTTGACGATGCGGTTGCGCTTCGGCTCTTCCTCGATATGGCGGCGGCGGGCGCCGTCTTGCCAGTAGATGGAGAGGTTGCTGAGCTTGGTGATCAGCATGGCGTTGTCGGGGAAGAAGGGGACGCGCACGGCCTTGAGGCCGCCGATCTGCTTCTGGCTCACCAGCACCTGACCGGCCAGCTTGTTCTGGTTGTCGCTGGCGTCGTTGATGATGGGGAAATACTTGTCGGACAGCAGCTTGCGGCCGCAGATGACCACCAGTTCGGTGTCGTCCTGGAACCAGGGCTTGATCAGCTCATTGACGGCATCGAACACCAGGGCGTCGAGGTTCTTGTAGTCTCCATCGGCGACATCCACGTAGATCTTGCCGCTGCCCTCGGTGCCCTCGCTCATGACCTGGGCCGGGGCATCGGTACGGATGTGCTTCAGCCAGCCGATGTTGACGTCTTGCAGCAAGGGGTTGGCATTGCGATCTGTGTCGGCTGCGACGCTGGTGCCGTGCCAGCCGATCATGATGCGGTCCAGCCCCTGGCGGGTGATGATGGCATCGCGAATACGGGTCTGGAAGTCGGGGAATTTGGCCCACGAATCGAGTTGGGCGTAGCCGATCATGGTGTCGTAGTTGGTCTGGGCGCACTCGTAGTTGTGGTCATACAGGGCGGCCGGGTTGTTGGGCTGGCGGTCCTTGCTATCGGTGTTGGTACGGCCAGCGATGGTGCTGCTGATGCCGATGCCGACCTTCTGCCCCTTGAGTTCATCCACCGGCACCATGTTGATCATGGAAAGGAAGGCGACCGACTCCTGCATCTTGGTTTCCAGGGTCTGCTGGACGCTGGGCTGCACGTTGAACTGCACCATGGCGCTGGTGATGGCGTTGAGTTTTGCCACCTTGCCGGTGAACTCGTTGAACTTCTGGCGGGTTTCGTTACGCATGGATGGGGTCCTTAGCAGTCGGTTTCGATGGTGGTGCCTTGGGCGCCGGTGGCGGGCTGGCGCTTGTGGCTGAAATCTTCCTGGCGTTCCAGCGATGCTTTCAGATCGTTGAAGGCTGTTTCCAGTTCGCTGGTTTTGGTGACGGCGTTTTTCAGCTCGTTGACGGTGTTGGCCAGCTCGTTGAATTTCCCTTTGGTCTTTTCTTCGAGGCTGGTCACTTCAGTGGCTACGGCTTCCACGGCCTGATGCACGTCGGCGAACTGTTCGCCACTGGCCTGATCGCGGCGGGTGAACATGCCCTTGACCTTTTCGAGCAGTGACGGGCCTTTGTCGCCCTCTTCGGTGAATTCGACTTCGGTTTCGATGGCGCAGGTAAACAGGTTGGTCGATTTTTGCTTGCGCGCAGCCAGCGGACTTTTGTCGCCAGCACCGGCGCAGAACTGGAGGTATTCGGTACCGAGGCTGGCGGGGGTGTTGGTCACTGCAAGACCTACCAGGTAGGCCTCGCCGGTACCGGCAAAGTCCAGATCCAGCTCGACGGAGGTGTAAACCTTCTGGCGGGCTTTGTTGAGTTTGATCAGGTCTTCGGTCGGGTCGATATCGGCGAACAGGGCCATTTTCTTTTCGCCGTCGATCTCGACCTCTTCGGCATAGACGGAGAGCACGTCGCCATAGGCGCGAAAATCGCTATCAGGGAACGGGCTGAGGTAGTGTTCGAGGTTGACGCGGGCGCCGTACTTTTCGCGGTTGTAGTTTTTGGCTGCCTGGGTGAGCCATTCCGGCGCGATGGTGCGGCCGTCGGTGGTTTGGCCTGCCACCGCGACGCGCTTGAATTTTGCTTTCTTCGCCATGAGCTGGGATCCCTTTTGTGATTGGGTGGTGATGTCGCGGTTATGGTCTGGGTGACAGGCGGGATCGTGCAATCGGCGGCCAGTGTGTACGGAGCTGGCACACTGGCGGGGTGGCGTTTGGATGGGTTGCGGCTGGGTAGACTGGCGCCATGACGACAGCACCCTTACTTTCCCCCCATATCGAACCCAGACGGCAGGCCATGCACCTGTTCTTCCAGGGCTATCCGCTCCGCGCCATTGCTGAATTGCTACAGACGCCGGAGGGGACTATCTCGACCTGGAAGAAGCGCGACGGCTGGGATGACATCAAACCCATTGACCGGGTCGACTTCGCCATCGAGGCGCGGATGTGCCAGCTGATCGCCAAGGAGGTGAAGAGCGGCGGCGACTTCAAGGAGATTGACCTGCTGGGCAGGCAGTTGGAGCGGATCGCCCGGGTCAATAAGTACAGCAACGGCGGCAACGAGGCCGACCTCAACCCCAAGGTGGCGAACCGAAACAAGGGGCCGAAGAAGGCGCCCGAGCGCAATGTGGTGGAGCCAGAGCAGCAGGAGCGGCTGATCGAGCGGTTCGAGTCGACCATGTTTGGCTATCAACGCACCTGGTACGAAGCTGGCAAGCTGCACCGGATCCGCGACCTGCTCAAATCGCGCCAGATTGGGGCGACCTACTTCTTTGCCTTCGAGGCGTTCATTGATGCCCTGGTCACCGGGCGCAATCAGATTTTCATGTCAGCCAGCAAGGCGCAGGCCCATGTGTTCAAGCAGTACATCATCCAGTTTGCCAAGGATGAGGGGGTTGAGCTCAAGGGCGACCCCATGGTGCTGCCGAACGGGGCTCATATGTATTTCCTCGGCACCAACGCCCGCACCGCCCAGAGCTACCACGGCAATACCTACATGGACGAATATTTCTGGATCCATGGCTTTCTGGAGTTCCGCAAGGTCGCGTCTGGCATGGCGATGCATAAGAAGTGGCGTCAGACCTACATCTCCACGCCCTCCAGCCTCACCCATCCCGCCTATGCGTTCTGGTCCGGCGCCAACTTCAACCGGGGTAAGCCCAAGGTCGACCGGGTCGAGATAGACCTGAGCCACGCCAATCTGTCTGGCGGCAAGCTTTGCGCCGATGGTCAATGGCGGCAGATCGTCACGGTCGAGGATGCGGTGCTCGGCGGCTGCGACCTGTTCGATCTGGATACGTTGCGCGGCGAGTACTCCGAGGAGGAATACCGCAATCTGCTGATGTGCGAGTTCATGGATGACACCTCGAGCGTGTTCCCGCTCGCCACCCTGCAGCGCTGCATGGTCGACAGTT
>RCUQ01000388.1_pt1 | contig 20468 bp, 11 predicted proteins | sample 2166351 | NCBI WGS metagenome assembly RCUQ01 (sample SAMN09932597, study PRJNA488358) | compost metagenome | feature: garden; material: soil; isolation source: compost soil in acetonitrile-enriched culture | place: Germany: Experimental Botanical Garden Goettingen | collected 2016-01-27
TGATGGGCCTCCGCTTGTTGTTTTTTAAGATCAAAAGATCGCAGCCTTCGGCAGCTCCTGCCTTGGGCGGCCGGCAGTTCCCCTGTAGGAGCTGCCGCAGGCTGCGATCTTTTGCTTTGGATTCATTTCACGGCGCCAAACGACAGGCCGCGCACCAGTTGTTTCTGGCTGATCCAGCCGAAGATCAGGATTGGCGCACAGGCAAGGGTCGAGACCGCCGACAACTTGGCCCAGAACAGCCCTTCGGGGCTTGAGTACGAAGCGATCAGCGCAGTCAGCGGCGCGGCTTTAGACGAGGTCAGGTTCAGCGACCAGAACGCCTCGTTCCAGCACAGGATCAGCGACAGCAGCACGGTCGAGGCGAGGCCACCCTTGGCGATCGGCAGCAGCACGCGAACCATTTCCTGCCACAGCGTGGCGCCGTCGAGGCGGGCGGCTTCGAGGATGTCTTTGGGGATGTCCTTGAAGTAGGTGTAAATCATCCAGACCACGATCGGCAGGTTGATCAGCGTGTAGATGACGATCAGCGCGATCCGCGTATCGAGCAGGCCGAAACTCTTGGCCAGCAGGTAGATCGGCATCAGCACGCCCACCGGCGGCAGCATCTTGGTGGAGAGCATCCACAGCAGCGTGCCTTTGGTGCGCTGGGTTTCGTAGAACGCCATGGAGTAGGCCGCCGGCACTGCAATCAGCAGGCACAGGGCGGTGGCGCTGAAGGAAATCACCACCGAATTCCAGGCGAAACTGAAGTAATCGCTGCGCTCATTGATGTGCAGGTAGTTCTCCAGCGTCGGCGTGAAGATGAACTGCGGCGGCGTGGCGAACGCGTCGATTTCGGTTTTGAAACTGGTCAGCACCATCCAGAAAATCGGGAAGAAAATCAGGATCGCGATGGCCCAGGCCAGGGTGCCGAGCAGCAGGCTTTGCAGCCGGCGGGATTGTTGAAGAGTCATGGCAGGCCTCAGGCTTTGTCAGTCAGGTTTTTGCCGATCATCCGCACCAGAATGATCGCGGCGATGTTGGCGATGACCACGGCAATCAAGCCGCCCGCCGAGGCCATGCCGACGTCGAACTGCACCAGCGCCTGGTTGTAGATCAGGTAGGCGAGGTTGGTCGAGGCGTAGCCGGGGCCGCCGTTGGTGGTGGTGAAGATTTCGGCGAACACCGAGAGCAGGAAGATGGTTTCGATCATCACCACCACCGCAATCGGCCGCGCCAGGTGCGGCAGGGTCAGGTGCCAGAAAATCGCGATGGGCCCGGCACCGTCCAGGCGCGCGGCTTCTTTCTGTTCCTGGTCGAGGGACTGCATGGCGGTCATCAGGATCAGGATCGCGAAGGGCAGCCATTGCCACGAGACAATGATGATGATCGACAGCAGCGGGTAGTGCGCCAGCCAGTCCACCGGTTGCGCGCCGAACAGCTTCCAGACGTAGGCGAGAATCCCCGACACCGGATGGAAAATCAGGTTCTTCCAGATCAACGCACCGACCGTGGGCATGATGAAGAACGGCGAGATCAGCATGACCCGCACGATGCCGCGACCGAAAAACTCACTGGCCTCCAGCAGTGCACTGATCAGCACACCGAACACCACGCTGATCAACAGCACGCTGCCCACCAGCAACAGGGTGTTGGAGGCACCGGGCAGGAAGCCGGAATCGGTCAGAAAGTAAGTGAAGTTCTCCAGACCGACAAACTCGTTTTCACCTGGATTGAGCAGGTTGTAGCGAATCGTCGAGAAGTAGACGGTCATCCCCAGCGGCACGATCATCCACAACAGCAGCAATGCCACCGAAGGGCTGACCAGAAACCAGCCGGGATTGGTCAACCGGCTTTTACGCAGCGGTTGAGGGATTTCCATGTGAGCTTTGGCAGTTGAAGTATTCATGGTGATCAGAACCGATGGGCTACAGGCAAATGAAGATCAACTGTAGGAGCAAAGCTTGCTCGCGATTGCCGCGATGCGGTCCTTCGGATGGACCGCGTTATCGTTCATCGCGAGCAAGCTTGGCTCCTACAGTGGCGAGTGGTTTATTTGGGATAACCGGCGCGCTTCATCTCTCGCTCAGTGGTTTGCTGCGCCGCGGCCAGCGCCTGGTCAACCGTGGTCTGGCCAATCAGCGCCGCAGAGAAGGATTTTCCGACCTGGGTGCCAATGCCCTGAAACTCAGGGATGGTCACCAGTTGAATGCCGATGTACGGCACCGGTTTGGCGCTCGGCTTGCTCGGATCGGCAGCCTTGAGCGATTCCAGCGTGACCTTGGCAAACGGCGCGGCGCTCATGTACGCCTCGCTATAGGTCGAGGCCCGGGTGCCTGGCGGCACGTTGGCGATGCCGTCAGTTTTGGCGACCAATTCGCCGTATTCCTTCGATGTGGCCCAGGCGCTGAAGGTCTTCGCTGCGTCCTTGGCCTTGGAACTGGTCGGGATCGCCAGTGCCCAGGAATACAACCAGGCCGAGCCTTTGTCGGTGACTTCATGGGGTGCGTAGGTGAAGCCGACGTGATCGCTGACCTTGCTCTGGGTCTTGTCGGTAACGAACGAACCGGCGACGCTGGCATCGACCCAAATTGCGCATTTGCCGCTGTTGAACAACGCCAGGTTTTCGTTGAAACCGTTGCTCGACGCGCCCGGCGGGCCGGATTTTTTCATGGTGTCGACATAGAAGTTCAACGCGTTTTTCCACTCTGGACCATTGAATTCAGGCTGCCACTTTTCATCGAACCAGCGTGCGCCGTAAGCGTTGGCAACAGTGGTAATCAGCGCCATGTTCTCGCCCCAACCGGCCTTGCCGCGCAGGCAGATGCCGTACTGTTCCTTGTCTTTGTTGGTGAGCTTGCTGGCGAACTCGCTGATCTGGGTCCAGGTAGGACGCTCGGGCATGGTCAGGCCGGCGTCCTTGAACAGGTCGGTGCGGTAATAGGTGATCGAGCTTTCGGCGTAGAACGGCAGGGCGTACAGCTGGCCTTTGACCGACAGGCCTTCGCGCACGGACGCAAACACGTCGTCGAGGGCATAACCAGCCGGCAAATCCTTCATCGGCTCCAGCCAGCCCTTGGCACCCCAGAGTGCGGCTTCGTACATGCCAATGGTCAGCACATCGAATTGCCCGCCCTGGGTGGCGATGTCGGTGGTCAGGCGCTGGCGCAGGACGTTTTCCTCGAGCACCACCCAATTGAGCTTGATGTCCGGGTGCTCGGCCTCGAAGGTTTTCGAGAGCTTTTGCATGCGGATCATGTCGCTGTTGTTGACGGTGGCGATGGTCAGGGTCTGGGCGCCGAGGCTGACGCTGCTGAGGGTCATGCAGGTGAGGGCAAGCAGAGCTTTTACAGAAGGTTGCATCGTGCACTCCTTTTCTGCACCCGGCGGGTTACAGAAGGACAGTTATTGTTTTTGTGTCTTCCGAAGGCAGGAAGAATCTGTGCTGATTACAGCCTTCAATCGAGCACGAGACAAATCATCCATCGCACTTTGATCGATACTTTTTTGCACTGGGGTTTGGAGGTTTAGACACAGGGAAGGGGTTTTCAGCGAAGGTGTGAGATCGAATCCGTACAGGTTTTATAGCTTTGATCAGCAAAAAGATCGCAGCCTTCGGCAGCTCCTACAGTTGGAATGCACCTACCCTGTAGGAGCTGCCGAAGGCTGCGATCTTTTGATTTTTAACCCAAATTCTGCTCAGTCAACCGCTGCACCACCAGCCGCCGATAATGCGAAGGCGTCATGCCCTTGAGTTGCTGAAAGCGCCGGTTGAAATTGGAAATATTGTTGAACCCGGACTCGAAACACACGTCGGTCACCGGTTTATCGCCATCGGCCAGCAACTCGCAGGATTTACTGATACGCAGGCGATTGACGAACTCGATGAAGTTGCGCCCGGTGGCCTGCTTGAACACACGGCTGAAGTACGTCGGCTTCATGCCCAGGTGCTCGGCAACTTCCTCAAGCGTCAAGTCGCGGGCGTAGTGGGTGAAGATGTAATCCACCGCACGGTTGGTGCGATCGATGTTGTGTTCGTCCGCCAGTTGCGGCGTCGTCGCGCCGGACAGCAACTGGTAATCGTCGGAAGCGGCGAGCAATTCCAGCAGGATAAAAAAGTGCCCGAGTCGGGTTACGCCGGTGGTCTCGGCAATGCGTTGCATCAGGTCCATCGCCTTGCGGATGGTGTGCTTGCAGCGAAACTCGATGCCGTACTGCGCCCGCTCAAGCAACGGCGCCAGGGTCTTGAGTTCGGCGAACACCTGATAGCCGCTGTCGAACAACTCGTCCGTGAAGTTGACCAGCATGTCGCGCTTGGGCACCACTTCATCCTCGGCCACCTGGCTGATCCAGTTGTGGGGCAGGTTGGGGCCGGTGAGAAACAGTGTCCGGGGATAGAAGTTGCCGATGTAGTCGCCGATGAACACCTTGCCGGAACTGGCGACGATCAGGTGCAGTTCGTATTCCTTGTGGAAATGCCAGCGCACCAGAGGGCAGGGGAAACCGTGCTGGCGATAGATGATGGACAACCCGTTATGGTCGTCCATCAGTTCGTAGGAAGGGTCGGTGACTCTGGCGCTTCGGGTCATGTCGGTACACTTTTCTTGTTATCGCGCTTCGATCATGCCCCCAGTGGGGTAGGTAACGCCAGTTACAGCGCTGCGAAACAGGATTATTCAGGTCGTTGCCGGGCTTTTATTAAGTTGGCGGTCCGACAGTTCCTGACGAGGCGGCTATCTTCGAAAAAATCTGCATTGATTACGCTACAGTTCAGAGCCCAATGCCCCGTGTTTGGATCGAACCATTGATTGAGTTGCTCCTTGATGTTTACAGGACCCAGGGCGAGGCTGTAACTCGTCGCGGAGAGCGACCACGGGTTAGAGCCAGTAGGCGGCCGCTGCATGACTCTATCAATGTGGGCCTCAAGTTCATTGATGCTGGTATCGCCTATCCCGCTCCAGTGATGGGCGATTTTCGGTTGAAACCAGGCTTGGTGCAGAGCGGGGTGTTGCTGTGCGGCCAGCCATACACGCTGGACGCCGCTGACTTCTTTCAATTGGCCAAGGCTCAGGTATCTATTGTTATAGGGAATGATTCTCGGGCCAAGATGGGTCAGCAAAAAGCGGTTGAATTCCTGAGGGTCGAATGCCGTATTGCCACTGTTCAGTTCATGGAAGTCTACAAGTACAAATTCATCGGGGTTTTCCTCCAGGAAACGAATCAGCTGCATGACCAGGTTTTCAAGCGAGCGCGATGATTTCACTCCGTTGTGCTGGAACCAGAACGTGCCCACCCCTCTGGGGTCTACGTCATATTCGACTCGTACATCGAGTGCACGGGCCCCATCGCGCAGTTGATCGTAAAAGGAGTTGTTCTGACACGCTACCCAGTGGGCAACGCCTGGGGCCGCGTAAGTTGCCTTTTTGTCGATGCCACTATTATGGGCACCCGGCAGAATCAATTCGCCAAGCGTTAAGACATCCATACTTGAGGTCGAGGCCATCCAGTGACTAAGTTTGAGGTTTTCCAGTGCGACATTGGTCATTAATGCATCCTTGCATAAGCAATGGCACCCATTTTTGATGGGGGCCGATATTCGGTTTGAAGTGCCTGGGTATTTATAGTTTTATATATGCGGCACGCCAAGGCGGAAGGTAATGCAAGAGATGTTTTAGTTGCCGAGGTTAGTTGCTTTGCGCTTTCTCGAGTTAAATGGTTGGCTGATCCGATAACTCACTGTTGATGGCGGTTTTTCGCCTCAATCCATTGCGCCATGTATTGGGTGCTTTTGTGTTGATGGTGGCGCAGCATGCTGCCGGTGAAGTTATCGCGCCGGATATTGCCCAGATTCCGCTGGCAATCTACCAGTCGCTCGATCAGCGCCGGGCCATGGATGGACTGCTGGTAACGGCTGGCCAACAAGGCTTGAGCCTGAGTCTGGGCATTCAGCCACTGGATCTTGTCCTTGTAGAGCTGCACGGCGTCATCGGCGAACTCTCGCGCCGAACGCGTAACGGAACCGGGCCATGGCTCATCGCCGTGCATCGCTTCCGCACCCACTGGTGTTGTGACGTTGGGTGTGCCACAGAGCATTGCATCCACGATCTTGCCCTTGATACCAGCACCAAACCGCAATGGCGCCAGACACACTCGCGCCGCCGACATGACTTGCAGGGCATCTTCCGCCCAGTTCAGCACATGAAAGCCCTGCGCCGCGTTGTGTAGTGCGGTGGCCTTGGGCGGCGTGTAAGCGCCGTAGATATGCAGCTGCGCGGCCGGCAACTGTGCACGGATCAACGGCCAGATCGTGGTTTTCAGCCATAGCACTGCGTCCCAGTTCGGCGCGTGCCGGAAGTTGCCGATGTGCAGAAAGTGCGCGCGATCCTCAAACGGTACGGGCGTATCGGTCGGCAGGTCGACCATCAGCGGGCACCAGTGCAACAGGTTGCGTGGCACCTTGAACTGTTCGACCAGCAATTCGATTTCCACTTCGGAAATCATCAGGTTCAGGTCGCAACGATAGATCGCCGCGATCTCCCGTTTGGCCAGGTCGGTGTCAGCCATGAACTGAAACTCTTCACGTAACGCCGGGGCAAACAATTCGCTGAAGTCGTCGGCATCATCGCTGGCCTTCAGGCGCTCCTTGAGGCGCTGATGCCGGGCGTCGCGCAGGCTCTGGAGATCGGACGTTTCGAGCACCCGCATGGCATCGGGACAGTGTTTTTCCACGCGCCAGCCGAATTGCTCTTCCATCATGAAGCGATCGAACAGCACCACATCCGGGGCCAGTTCGCTGATAAACGTGTCGAAACTACTGTTGTTCAGCTCAATAGGCACTTCGCGAATGCCCAGCGTGGTCAAGTCAGCGCGATGTTCACCGGTGCCGGCTGGGCTACTGAAGGTGATGTCCCAGCCTTGCTGAAGGAGCGTTTCAAGGATTTGCATCATATGGCCACCGGCCGCGGAGGAGCGGGGCTCGGGCCAGACGTAACCAATGACCAGGACTTTGGTTGCGTGGGGTTGACTCATCAAAGTGAGATCCTTGAAACGGGCTGATAGAGGCACTAATGCAAGCTGGGCGCAATTAAAGCACAGCCACTAATGGTTTCGGTGGGATGATTGAGCGGATGATATGTGCATAAACAGACGCCTCCCAATCGGAGGCGTCGTGAAAAAAGCATCTCATTAGAGGTGCAGTCATGTAGGCATGTCAGTTATGCAGCAATTTTCTCTCCCTGGATCAACTGCGAAATCCATAGAGGTTTAACCGGGCTTTCCCAATCAGAAATTGGGTCAGGAGCTAGCCAATCGGTCATCTGAAGTGATTTCCCATCCAACTCCCAACTGATCATCTTGAATTCCAATAGCGTCATGTACTCACTCGCCTTGCAACTTATTTCCGCCCAAGGGTCCACGATCCACGCATCTTTAAAAACCGCCTCTCTGAAGTCGATGGTTTTGGTAATTGTGCCAGGAGGTACTCCGACTACCGTAAAGGTATGGGCGCCCGGCATTTGCCAGATCGTAGCGGTGCCGCCACTGTCTGTGATGATTGCCTTGGCTGCCGCGGCCATTTGGTCACAGTTACCAGCGCCGGTTTTAAGGATCAGATCGGCGTAGTTCGGAGCTTTGGTCCTGGTATACTCCCAAATTACTACCGGTCGAGTGAGCACCACTCGCTGAAGATCATTCAGATCAGTCGAAATTGCCTGGTTGGCTGATCTAAGTCCTGTTGCCTCGAATTGCTGGTCAACCATGGCTTTTGCGCCGTCGGCGTATGCCTTGTTCTGATCAGCGGCAGAAAGTGTATTGAATCCGGGCGCCTTGGCTATTGGTTCGACTTTTATTGCGTGGGCGGCGATTTCCACAGTTCGGCTTTTACCCTTGTTCCAAAGAGCAAGAACAAACTCACGTTTTTTTTCTTCAGTAAGAAGTGCTATTTTCGTTTTCAACTCGTCGATTTTTTGAGGTGTGTAACCCTTATGTGTCACCAGATCCAAGTACAACGAATCCAACGGAGGCAGTGAAACAAAGTCGTTGTTAATCGGTATGCCAGCAGCAATGCGGTATGGATCCATGAGCTTGCCATGCTCTCTGATGAGGGCGTTGCCGAGGGTGTCAGAGTATAGAGTGTCAATTTTTTTGAATATAATGGCGTTGGTAATCGCGGGGTTATAATCACAGTAGTAAAATAACCCGGCATCCACCTCCACTACTAAATAGGATTTCACTCCAGTATTTTCATGGTCATAAGAAACCAAGAAGCCTCTCATTTCACGTTGGCCATCCTCTCCATGGATAACGTTATCGATTTTAACCACACGGGTTGTTCGTTCAAGTTCGGCATCCACTTGCTTGTTCAGCATCCCAAAATGCCTGTCATTGATAAGGCTTCCTGTTGTCTGAGATTTGAATTGCAGGGGGGTGTTTAGTTGACCTGGAATAAGTTTTTGAGTTTGGCCATTATCTACCAGAGTATAGATTCGCCTTTCATGAACTATCTTACAAATTCCCCCCGTGGATGCGAGTGAGGGATGAAGACGTTTATGTTCAAGGGATTGCAATCGTCTCTCGGCACGCGTTTTTTTGCTCAGGACCAGTTTCGAAAAACAGGGGTGAGGGCTACGCTTCGACCTGCCATCTATGCTGCAAACATCGCCAAATCCTTCTAATTCCTTGAGGTAGGTGGGGGATGTTATGTCGATGAGCTCATCTGGGTGTGCAGGATCCAGCCGATAGACTTTATCGCCGTACACAACGTCAGTGTATGACGAGCGCTGTATTGTATGCGGCTCTTGATCGAACAGCCGAGAGGGTGTCAGGGCACTTGTTCCATCACTGAACGTTGTCCGCTCCAGTGCAATGGAACTATCGGGTATGAAGTTTTCAAGAGGAGGGCCGTACGGGCGATTAGCGGCCTCGTCAAAGGCATACCATTTACCCTCCTTGAACAACGCTTTGACGTTCTCGGTCTGCCCAGCAACTCGACTTATGTCGACCACGCCTTGGGCGATGTCCGCTCGCTTTAACAGGAAAGCCGGGTCAATGCTGCTTAGACCATAAAGACTCTTGAGCCGGTCGATACCTTTGTCAACAGCGCTGTAAGCTTTCGTGCCAAGTTTGCATACCGCGTTTGCTCCGCCTTTGAACAAATCAACAACCCCGTCGAGAGGGTTTGAGGCGGTGACGACAGTTTTGCCAGCAATCCAAGTCATTTTCATGGCTTTAGGAATGAGCGGGGCACCTGATTTCATGACAGTTCCGATTTTGCCGGCAGCACCGAAACCGGGTACGACAAACCCGCAGGTATCCAAAAGAAAGTCCAGGACTGCGGCCCCGGTATTGCCTTTCTGGATATTCTCAATCATGGATTTAAAAGGCACCAGCGATCCGATGAAGTCCATTGCCTGTTTTGTATATGCCTCCTGTTCTTCCGAAACAGTCATTCCTTTCGCTAATTCATGTAACTTTTCTTTCCCGGTGATGAAATGTTCTTCCACGACGACTTTGGCGATATCTCCAATATGAGAGGCAGGTGAGAACGCATTGGATGGCGAGCTGAAATCATAGTTAGGCCCATAGAGCGTGGCCTGCTGCCTTACGGGCTTGATTTCATCTATGATGATGTTTGAAACTGCACCGTCTCGTGGAGCTGTTCCGTTGTTATAGGCGCTCCAATCAAAGGGCTGCGAGGTTGCAGCTTGATATTTAATTGGTGGAAAGAAGTCGTGTGAGGTTTTTAGCTTTCCACCCAGCTTCAGTGGTTCCGTCAGATCCCGCTTTCGGATCTGTGCCGATGAAGGGAATACTTCGTACCATGTTACTTTTTCTTGAAACTCCGATCGTATCAAAATGCCGTGGCGGCCCTTGCTATTATCTAAGGTTTCTTTGTTTTTCCAGCCAGGAGCAACATCGATCTCACTTCTAAGTGAATAATATTTTTGCTTTCCGTATTCAAGGCTTCGCCTATCTTCTAATGGTAGTTGCGAAACCAGATATTTAAAAATTGACTCGGACCCGGTACGCAATTGGGTAAAATATTCATCAAAACTTTTGGTAAACAAATCGCCGACGTTTTTCAGCTCTCTGAGCTTGCTCTCTACCATATCGATGGATAATTGCGGATTCGACGACTGCCATTCGCCAACTGCCAACTTTCCGGTGATGTAGAGATCCGCCAGCGAATAGCCGAATTGCGGCATGGGCGAACCCGTCGCCCTGAAACACGGATCCAGAAAGGGCAAGCCTGCACCGAAAACCCTGGTCAGTTCAGCCAGTCCCAGGCTTTCTCGTGTTGGAACGGGAGCTGAAAGATAGGCCTTGGCCCGTGCGAGTGCTTCGCGGGTCGCCTGGAGCTTTTCAAGGGCAATTTCCAATTGTTGTTGTGTATAGGTTTCGTTGGCATTGCGTGCGATGACACCATGGGCAATCGCCCAATCAATTACCGGATTCGCGGTTAACATCTGCACCGCGATGTCCTGGCCGACGGTAATAGCGGACGTGTTGGCGTATTCCATGACTTGCCCAAAAGTCATCTTGGCGGACGCACCCGGTGCCAGTTGTTCTATACGCGCTACACCGATGCGCAGCATTACCCAGGTATGGGAACTACAGACCAGGTTGTCTGGCAGGTTTTTGACCAAAAACTCTGGTGCTAGACCGGCAAGCAAGACCCGCGCTAAGGCTGGCGCAGTTCCGGCACCGGCCTTACCCGTCCTAATAAGGTGTTTTTCTAGCTCGCTGATCACCTCCGAGGGTTTTGCTGACCAATTCGCCTCTTGGGTCAGGTGATATCCCGCAACGTGATTGCGCTGCTGGCCGTATGCGGGGTCCAAGAAACGTAGCAGCGCCGCCAGCAGCAAATCAGCGCCACTGGTTTGTGTCGTTATGACGTTGAGCTTTGACGCAAGCCTTTTTCCCAGTTCTCTCCCTATATCAGACTCAATCGCGAGCTCCAGACCTTTCTCGGGGGGAGATGTTGTCAACAATTTAACAAAATCCCTGGCTTGAACTTCGGCTAGAAAGGTTTTGAATTCACTGTCAAGAGCATCTAGGTCCGCGGGCTTCAATGGGATCGGATAGGACAGGGCGCCCTGAAAATTACCGTATTTTTGGCTTTCAGGAATAGTCGTGGTCAATACATCAACCAGATTGCGTACATCGGCGACGGTCTTCGGAACTATCCAACCCATGGCGTTGATATAGCGATGGGCACTGACCATACGTCTGGATTCGATTGGGTACTTGGCCGCGAACAAGGAGTTTGGTGCGGCAGATATAGCAAGGCTGTCGAGATCCACCGGTTCGTTATCGGGTTTGCTTTTAACGAGATCATTCAAGGCCATTACCAATCCATGATTGGTATAAACGTCCGCGATATGTTGTTTTTGGGCTTTAACAGCCGATTCTGATCTTTGCTCTAGCAATTCCGCAGGCACTGTTGCAGAAAATACTGGAGTGTTTTTCAGCTCGGTTGAACGTCGTAGCGCTTCGCTCCTGCTTGCTGGCAATTGCTCTGCATAAAACCCTGCGACCAATGCAATTGGAACTCGTGAGCCAGAAGGGGACGGAATACTGTCTGCGGTTGAACTGATGACTTTTGCCGCTTTGAGTATATCTCCAGCAACGCTGGCCCAGCCGGTATCATTTAGAGTAAAACCGACCCTTGCACCGTTGACCATCCCGGAGATCATGTTCGATTCAGGGTGAACTTTAACGGTAGAAAGATCCAGCCCTGCTGCATGAGCCCAATCCATAAAGAATGGGTCCCTGAGTGCACTCGCATAATTCAACCAGCATTGACCGAGCGTGGAGTGCGTCGGGACAGAAACCTCCAGTGTGGTGCGGCTGGCATCTGCGTCGGTGAAGTTCGCCAAGGCCTGGGCGTAGCTAGTCGCTAATTGCCCGTCACCGTTAGACCGCGAAACATCAGTCCACCCGACATTGCGTCTGCTGCGCAGCAACCGGACGACGTCTTGAGCGGTACGCAATTCTGGATCTACTGGCGTGTCGATGTCGTCGTCAACTTCAACGACGGGACGGCGCAGTTCATCCATCGTTGCAAGAAATTGATTAAGGGTTACCTCCATATCAGAGGCGTTTTGTTCGACATCGCCAGTCAGCGGACGCGCCTCGGCATCGGCTGCATCGCGCTTGACCCTTGGCGAGGCGGACTGAGCGACGTCCTGCGGCCCATGGGTTTGCGCCTCTGCCTCCTGAATCAGTTCGGCATAGGTTCTTGCAGGTTCTTTTGTGCTGTGTTGCTCCAGCAGAGTTTCGATGTTTTGCAGTAATTGAGTGTCGGCGAGCAAGTTGTGCTCGGTGGATTGGTACATTAACTCGAGGATGGACGTTAAAAGAGTTGGTTGGCCCTTTGCGACAGGGGTATCAAGGATTTCCTCGATTTTATCCTCGATCAGCTCTTGGTGAAGGGCAAGGCTTTCTTTGGGGATGAGGTCATCGGCGGGCGCATTTGTGGATATCGGTCCGGTTGACTCAGGCCCTTCGGAGGTTGGCGTTTCTGCGGTCTCGGTAGTTGTGTTGGGTAGCACCGGCTCAGGCAAATTGGGTGCCTGTCCTGCATACCGTTGGTTCAGGTGGTTATAGAGTGCGATTGATCCCGCAATGAGTGCAGCTGTCGAGACGGAGATTGTGCCTGTTCGAAAAGGATGCTCTGTGGCTTGTCGATATGCGGCACTGCCAGCCGCGGTCATGTAGCTGCCTGCTAGCGCAGTCATGCCGGATAATGTCTCGTAAATCCTTGGGCCAATCGTCTCCCACCATCCTGCGGGGGGGGCATGCGGCTCACCTTTCTCTGCCTTTTCAAGTAAAGCCTGAAGGTCATCTAACGGAATATCGGCAGCAGCGGCCTCCGGAAACCTCAGTATATTGTCGATTCGATGCAAAATATCTTGAACTGAATGTACCCACTGGGTCAGCGAAGCTTCCGTCGAGAGCGCCGATGCAGGTTCAGGAGGTGTCGCACTCGAGGTTCCAGCACCGATTGTGTTTTCTGAATGAGTTGCGGGCTGGCGTTTCTCCGAAGAGGCAAACGTGGACTCCGGCAAAATTCTGATTTCAGGGCCGATCGAACCCATGCCTGAATGTAGGGGGGCTTGCGTACCTGCACTGATTTTGAAGTCCGAGTCAGCTCCAGTGTTGGGTTTTACAAGCGGCGCCGCGTTGTACGTTGGATAAGCCGGATTAAAGCTGGTACCTGGCCGTTTCGATTGGGTACCAATTCTCTTCGGTGCAAGAGTGGAGGGTTTTTCAATCGTCATATCTGGCATCAGGGCTGTCAGCACACTTGCAGCATGGAGCAGATAAGTACCCATTGCCCATTTGCTGTCAGGAGGAACAGGGCCCCGAATGTCGACTTCGTTATAAAAACGGGAGCTTTTTTCGATAATGTCCATCTCCGCCAGGAGTTGCGATTGCGGCGGGCGCTGAACCTTATTTGCGGTAGTCGACTTAGCCTTGATGCCAAACTCAAAATCATATGCGACCGCAACTGCGGAGTTCTCAACTTCCCCGAGGCCCGTGGGCTCTGGCCGAGTATCGACAACCTCAATCGCCTTTAACCGCTCGCTGAGCTTCTGCGCCTTTTCCAGAAAGCTCTTTGGCCAACGTTTACGCTCATTGGGACGGGGTTCTTCCATGGCTTCAACAGAACTGGCTATCAGCGACTGGGCTTCTTGCGGTGATGGCCGGACATGAATGAAGTCTTCGAGCTGCCCCAAAAAGTCGTTGAGCTCTTCATCGCTCGAAATGCGAACATATGTACGCATTTGCTGCGTGAAATCGCGCACCGCCTTCCACGTGTCATCATCGAGCAGTTCCCCCGCGGAAATTTTCTGATCACGCACAACAATTGATAGTGTCAATTGCGACTGGATAAGTCCCGTGACCCCCTCACCTGTACTACCGCTAGGAAATTTGACGTTCTCCCCGAAACTGTTCGCCCAGCGCTCAGGTGGCAGGTGACAGATAATTTCCACGAACTCGCGTAACTGTTCCGGTTTGAGCCCGTCCAGCGGCTTGATCGAGCGCATCATCGCCTTGACGAAGAGTGGAGTCAGCACTTTGCCGGTGTCAGTTTGCAAGATGCCGGATTTAAGCACCGCTAACGCATCGTCTTCCGAGACAGCGCCGTTTCGCAGTCGGTTCTCGAGTGATGACCATGCCTTTTCCAGAGACGGTTGATTGGATATAGAGCCTTCTTTTTTAAGACGATCGGGGAGATCTTTGCTTTCCGGGAGTCCGGTGTACACCGGGCATGGAATGGGTAGTTCAGGATTCCGAGGATGGCGGTCTACAGACGCGAGTTGATTCGGAACTGCATAAAACGGACTAGACGCCTGGTTGTTACGCGCACTTGCATTGGACAGCCGATTTTTGGCTTGAGATGTAGCTTGATTGAAAATCGTGGCTGTACGTGACGTTGATGCAGTAGCGGTGGCATTGACGGGGGGCATGTAGACTCTTCCATACGCAAAATGAAGGAAACTCCCGACTCCCTATAAAGGGAGCCAAGGCACCTGGCGCAGAAAGATAAGCGATCCATTTTTTTGAATAGTGATGGAAATCTCTGGAGTTTATCGGGGATCAGACAGGTATTTGTTAATTGCCAAGAATACCTTTGACCTTATCCCGCAACTGATCAATCGAGAACGGTTTGCCAATCAGATACATACCTTCAGGCACATCAATACTTTCGGCATAGCCACTGGCAAACAGGATCGGCAGCGCAGGGCGCAACTTGCGTGCCTCAATCGCCAGCTCCCGCCCGTCCATGATCGGCAAACCAACATCGGTCATCATCAGGTCAATGTGCTGATCAACGTCGTTGAGAATTTTCAGCGCCTGCTCGCCGCCGTCAGCCTCCAGCACATTGAACTCCAGTTCCTCCAGCACATCGACAATCAGCATGCGCACGATGGCGTCGTCTTCGACGACCAGGATGGTGGAGGCGTTGGTGGACATAGTGGGGGTCTCAATTTGGATGGGCGGTTGCCGGTCGATCGAAATCGCCGGCCCTCTTGCATGAGTAAGTGGCGGATCCCGACAAGTTCCCAACGCGCTATAAAAAGAATAGAGAGAAGGATAACCGCTCCTTCGGCACGGGAGCAGCTGAATGTAGGACTTCGCGCGTAAACGCGTGAGAAAATTGGATCAATGCGCCAGTTTTGGGGCAAACTCCTTGGTTTTCACCCGTTCAACAAGGCCTGATTATGACCACCGCGTCTTCGGTTGATGAGCAACGATTCCGTAAACTCCTGAGCCGCAACATCAGCCTGCCGCTGGGTGTCGGCGTGATCAGTGCGGTTTTTTTCGTGTCGCTGATTACTTATTTGCTGTCGACGATCCAGTGGGTCGAGCACACAGACCGGGTGATCAATAATGCCAATGAGGCGGTCAAGCTGACCGTCGACCTGGAAACCGGTATGCGCGGCTTCCTGCTCAGCGGCGACGACAAGTTTCTCGAACCCTACGAAACGGCCAAGCCGCGGATCGACGTCGTACTCAATACCTTGCTCGAACTGACCGCCGATAACCCGGCGCAGACCGACCGTTTGCACCGACTACAGGCCTTGCAGCAGGAGTGGGCCGCTTACGCGCAAACCATGATCGACTTGCAGCGCACCAGCGGCGATTATCGCGGCGCGGTCCGGGCCGGAAAAGGCAAGCGCCTGACCGACGAGGTGCGCAAGCAGTTCGAAGACGTAATCGACATGGAGCAACAGTTGCGTGCCACGCGCAACGAGGAAGTGCGCCGCACCACGGTCTGGAGCATCACCCTTTACCTGTTGTTCATCGTTGCTATCAGCGGCTTGCTGGCATATGTCGGCCGTCGCGATCTGGTCAACCTGTCGCAACAGTACAGCGCCAATCTTGCCAAGCAACAGGCCAGCGCCGAGCGGCTGGAACGTCAGGCCTGGTTGCGCAATGGCCAGACTGAACTGGCTGAACAAGTGCTGGGGCAGTTGTCGCTCAACCTGTTGGGACGCAACATCCTGCAATTCTGCGCGCAGTACCTGGGCAGCGCCGTGGCTGCGATTTATGTCCGCGAGGAACATGGCGGCCTGAGGCGCGTAGCGTCTTACGGTCTGTCCCGTGAGCAGGAGGCGGTTGAACAACATATCTACAGTGAAGAAGGCATCGTCGGTCAGGTCGCGCAACAGGCGCGGCTGATTCGCCTGGATAGCGTTCCGAGCGATTACTTCAAGGTCAGTTCCGGCCTCGGCGAAGGTTTGCCGGCCAGTGTGCTGGTGGTGCCGACCAGCGATGATGACCGGGTCAATGGCGTTATCGAACTGGGTTTCCTGCGTCCATTGGACGATCGTGACATTGAGCTGCTGGAACTGATTGCCGGTAACATCGGCACGTCCATCGAAGCGGCGCGCTATCGCCAGCGCTTGCAGGAAGTGCTGGCCGAAACCCAGCAGCTCAACGAAGAGTTGCAGGTCCAGCAGGAAGAACTCAAGACTGCCAACGAAGAGCTCGAAGAGCAGTCACGGATTCTCAAGGAGTCCCAGGCGCATCTGGAAACCCAGCAGGTCGAGTTGGAGCAGACCAATGAGCAATTGGCCGAACAGGCCGAGGTGTTGGCCGAGCAACGCGATGCCATGGACCTGAAGAACACCGAACTCAATCAGGCCCAAACTCAGCTCGAGGAGCGCGCCGAAGAGTTGCAGCGCTCCAGCAAGTACAAGTCCGAATTCCTCGCCAACATGTCCCACGAACTGCGCACACCGCTGAACAGTTCGCTGATCCTGGCCAAGTTGCTCGCGGAGAACCCTCAGGAAAACCTCAGCGCCGAACAGGTCAAGTTTGCCGAGTCGATCTACTCCGCCGGCAATGACCTGCTCAACCTCATCAATGACATTCTCGACATTTCAAAGGTCGAGGCAGGCAAGCTGGAAATCCGCCCGGAAAACACCAGCGTGGCGCGCCTGGTCGACGGTTTGCGCGGGATGTTCCAGCCATTGGCTGAAGACAAGCAACTGGATTTCCAGATCGAGTTGCAGGACGGTTCACCAGCGATGATGTTCACTGATCGTCAGCGTCTGGAGCAGGTGATCAAGAACCTTTTGTCCAACGCGGTGAAGTTTACCGAGCAAGGTAAAGTCAGCCTGAGTGTTGCCACTGCACCGAACGACGGCATTGCCTTCATCGTCCGCGATTCCGGCATTGGCATTGCCGATGATCAGCAGGAAAGTATTTTCGAAGCCTTCCGCCAGGCCGATGGCACCACCAATCGCCGTTATGGCGGCACGGGGCTGGGCCTGTCGATTTCCCGTGACCTTGCGGCGTTGCTCGGCGGCTCGATCAGCGTGTCCAGCACGCCGGGGCAGGGCAGTGTGTTTACCCTGGTGTTGCCGCAACAATATGTAGAGCCGGGCGAAGGCCCGATTGAGCCGATGCGTTCGCTGCCGGCGGCACCCGCGCCGAGCGTTGTCGCTACGCAGTTGAAACCATTGATCGCCGAAGTCGATATCCCGCGTTTCAACGATGACCGCGCCAAGGCACCGTTTGGCACGCGCTGCATTCTGGTGGTGGAAGACGAACCCAACTTCGCACACATCCTCTACGACCTCGCCCATGAATTGGGTTACCACTGCCTGGTGGCCCACGGCGCCGACGAAGGTTACGACCTGGCCCGGCAGTTCATTCCCGACGCCATCCTGCTGGACATGCGTCTGCCGGATCATTCCGGGTTGACCGTGCTGCAACGCCTGAAGGAACACGCCGAAACCCGACACATCCCCGTGCATGTGATTTCGGTCGAAGATCGAGTGGAAGCGGCGATGCACATGGGCGCCATCGGTTACGCGGTCAAGCCGACCACCCGTGAAGAACTCAAGGATGTATTTGCGCGCCTGGAAGCCAAATTGACCCAGAAGGTCAAGCGCGTACTGCTGGTGGAAGACGACGATTTGCAGCGCGACAGCATTTCACGCTTGATCGGCGACGACGACATCGAAATCACCGCCGTCGGTTTCGCACAAGAGGCGCTGGACCTGCTGCGCACCACGATCTTCGATTGCATGATCATCGACCTCAAGCTGCCGGACATGCTCGGCAACGACCTGCTCAAACGCATGGCCACCGAAGAAATCTGCTCGTTCCCGCCGGTCATCGTCTACACCGGACGCAACCTGACCCGCGATGAAGAAGCCGAACTGCGCAAGTATTCACGCTCGATCATCATCAAGGGCGCACGTTCGCCCGAGCGTTTGCTGGATGAGGTGACACTCTTTCTGCACAAAGTCGAATCCCGGTTGTCCCATGAGCGTCAGAAGATGCTCAAGACCGCGCGCAGCCGCGACAAGGTCTTCGAGGGACGCAAGGTGCTGCTGGTGGACGACGATGTGCGCAACATCTTCGCCCTCACCAGTGCGCTGGAGCAAAAGGGTGCAGTCGTGGTCATCGGCCGGAACGGTCGGGAAGCGATTGATCGATTGAATGAAGTAGAAGACATCGATCTGGTATTGATGGACGTGATGATGCCGGAGATGGATGGTTTCGAAGCCACCATCGAGATCCGCAAGGACCCGCGCTGGCGCAAGCTGCCGATCATTGCGGTGACGGCCAAGGCCATGAAGGACGATCAGGAGCGCTGCCTGCAGGCGGGCGCCAATGACTACCTGGCCAAGCCCATCGACCTGGATCGCCTGTTTTCACTGATTCGTGTGTGGTTACCGAAAATGGAACGTATCTAGTGGAGAGCAATCTGACTCGCAATAGTGAGATCGAACTGCGGTTGCTGATCGAGGCGATCTACCTCAAGTACAGCTACGATTTTCGCGATTACTCCGGCGCGTCGATCAAGCGTCGGGTGGGTCATGCGCTGAGCCAGTTCGAGTGCAATACCATCTCGGCCCTGCAGGAAAAAGTCCTGCATGACCCGACTGCGTTCATGCAGCTGCTGCAATTGCTGACGATCCCGGTCAGCGAGATGTTCCGCGACCCTTCGCACTTCCTGGCGATACGCCGCGAGGTAGTGCCGCTGCTCAAGACTTATCCGTCGATCAAGATCTGGATTGCCGGTTGCAGCACCGGTGAAGAGGTCTATTCGATGGCGATCCTGCTGCGTGAAGAGGGCCTGCTCGAGCGCACGATCATCTACGCCACCGATATCAATCCGCGCTCGCTGGAGAAAGCCAAGCAAGGGATTTTCTCGATGGAGAATGTCCGCGCCTACACTTCCAATTACCAGCAGGCCGGTGGCCAGCGGTCGTTCGCCGACTACTACACGGCGGCTTACGGTTACGCGATTTTCGACAAGTCGTTGTGCGAAAACGTGACCTTCGCCGATCACAGCCTGGCAACCGACAGTGTGTTTTCAGAAACTCAATTAATTTCGTGTCGTAACGTATTGATATATTTCAATAAAAAGCTTCAGGATCGAGCCTTCGGTTTGTTTCACGAGTCGCTGTGCCACCGTGGCTTTTTGGTGCTGGGCAGTAAGGAAACCCCGGATTTCTCGGCCTTTGGCAATCAGTTCGAGCCGTTGGTCAAACAAGAACGGATCTACCGCAAAACATGAACAGTGCAACAGCTTTGCCTTCCATAGAAGCGATCGTGATCGGTGCCTCCGCCGGTGGCGTAGAGGCGCTGCTCAATATCCTGGGGCGGCTGCGAGAAGGTTTCGCGCTGCCGATCATCGTAGTCCTGCATTTGCCGAACGAGCGCCGCAGCCAGTTGGCACAAGTCTTCTCCCGGCGCGTGGCCCTGCCGGTGCTGGAGGCCAGCGACAAAACGTCGATTGAAGCCGGAACGCTGTATTTCGCGGCGCCCGGTTATCACTTGTCAGTGGAGCAGGACCGCAGTTTTTCCTTGAGCCTGGAGGACCGCGTGCATTATTCGCGGCCCGCCATCGATTACCTGTTCGAATCCGCCGCCGATGCCTACGGCTCGCGCCTGGCCGCCGTGTTGCTGACCGGCGCCAATCGCGATGGCGCCTTTGGCCTGGCGCAGGTCAAGCGGCATGGCGGCCTGACAATCGTGCAGGACCCCAACGAAGCTCAGGTCGCGACCATGCCGCAGGCAGCGCTGGACATCCAGCAGCCTGACCGCATTCTCTCAATCAACGACATTGGCAGTTTGCTTGTCGAGCTGGAACAAATCGCATGCTAAGTAATATCCCGGCCAAACTGCTGATCGTCGACGATCTGCCGGAGAACCTGTTGGCACTTGAAGCGCTGATCAAGCGCGAAGACCGCATCGTGTACAAGGCACAATCGGCCGACGAAGCCTTGTCGCTGTTGCTGCAACACGAATTCGCCATGGCCATTCTCGATGTGCAGATGCCCGGCATGAACGGCTTTGAACTGGCCGAGTTGATGCGTGGCACGGAGAAGACCAAGAACATCCCGATCGTGTTCGTCAGCGCCGCCGGCCGCGAGCTCAACTATGCGTTCAAGGGCTATGAAAGCGGCGCCGTGGACTTTCTGCACAAGCCGCTGGATATCCATGCGGTCAAGAGC